>ERZ1673752.3852-NODE-3852-length-13535-cov-23.826187_pt1 | contig 13535 bp, 17 predicted proteins | sample MGYA00580195_ERZ1673752 | MGnify/ENA primary metagenome ERZ1673752 (study PRJEB41218, sample SAMN15661744) | gut metagenome | host: Homo sapiens | place: Canada: London | collected 2015-08-20/2019-03-30 | study: EMG produced TPA metagenomics assembly of...
CATCGGAGTGACAGGATTTGAACCTGCGACCCCTTGTCCCCCAGAAAGTTTTAGCGATTTTTACGGTCTGGCGAAATCACATCATAATATTGGTTTTTAGCCGTTTCTAAGGCTTTCGTCGAACATTTGTTCTCGGCATTTTCTCTCACTATCACGGCCAACTGGGGACAAAATGGGGACAAAATCGAGCGGAGAAGAGAGGGCTTATTTCCCCTCTTCTTCTAACATTTTACGACGTTTTTCAACCAGCGTTTCGATTTCTTGTAAATCTTCTTCGGTCGCATGACTGCGGATGAAAAGTCTTGCGGTACGTCTATAACCGTCTATTCGTGTTTTCTCTCTGTTGCGCTTACGGTATCCTTCTGTCGCCCGCTTTTGCGCATCACTTATTTTTTCCATTGTATCCTCTCCATACAATAACAAGGGTGGCAATCGACGTTATAAGAGAGCAGATGCTCACAATAAGCTGTAATTCTTTCATTTCTCCTCCTTTATGGGTATACTTACAATACGCCCCCCATAGGGGGCGAGGGGATTATTCCCCTCGTTTTTGTTCTTTGATCGTCACTATCATCGTTATAACGTTTGCGACCGTTCCGATGATTGTGGCGATCATTGTTATTATTTCTATCATTTCATCACCTCCTTTCTGTATATATTATAGCGCATACGCCATATACTGTCAACACTTTTCAATCGATTTAATTCCAATTAAATGTGCATATTTCAACGTTTCTTCTGATGTTCGCACGATCAGTCACGCGATTTTTTGCACAAAAAAACCGCCCCGATTAAGGAGCGGCCCAGCTAATTGGGCGTATTTACACTACGCTTAATATCTCTATCCTACATTAGCTGTAAACAGTACTAGCTGTATCTATATTATACCTATGTACTAAGGAAGTGTCAAAGCAATATGGTTTTCTATTTGTCTCAATTTGACATTCCCATCACGATATGAAGATAAAATGCGATTAGCCAGAATGTCACTTGCTTGGATAAGATATTCATTTTTAGAATCGCAGTATTGCAAAGATAATTCTAAATCTCCATGTAAAATAGGCCGCCATATCTTCCCGTAATCGAAATTGTGAATTCCATTTACAAGTTCTTCATAAATAGAATCTTTCAAGCCATAAAAGCCATTCGTACATGTTAACTGTTGATCAATCTTTATGGAAATCTTTATTGGTTCATTATTGTTAATAGACCCATCGTAAATTAACGTTTTAACAACTTTCTTTATCAATCTTTTAAGTACATAATCTTTATATCTTACAATTGTATTTTTATCAGACTTTTGTGGCTCATACACATTTTTAACCTCTACACATACATGAAAAGAATGAAATGGTTTCAACACATTGAAAAGTGCTCTTTTATGCTTCACGCTGAGATTGCATGCCTTTAGCTCATCATTTCGTTCCGTTAAAATTTTTATCTTTTTGTTAAGGCCTCTATACATACGTTTAGCATCATCTTTTTCACTTTTCCCTAAAAAAACATAGCCAGCGTACACAAAATATGGAGTTGGATTATTAACATGCAAACTCCCAGAATCATCGATAAAAAAATAGATTTCTTTCATATAATCTCCTAAGTACTGTTTAATTAATTATATCACAGCACGGGCGTATAAATTTACACAAAAAAAAGACCGCCACATCTCTGTGACGGTCTCTTCTCATTCTATTTCTGTTCGTAATTCGTGAGTACGATTTTGTCCTCCATGTACGTGTCATGCACGCCTTTAAGGATTGTGCCGGCACAAGCCGTGATTGCTCCCAAGATGGTCATGGTGATTTCCGTGTACGGCCACGCCACAGCCTGACCGATTGCTCCGATGCAAGCGATGATTGCCGGAAAGGCAATCTGAATACATAATTTCAGTACGTCATATGTTTTGTTACTCATAATTTACCTCCTTAACGAAAACTTCCCCACGTTTCACCGCGTGTTCCATTCTGATACGTCCGCACCGCACAATAGCGACGAATTCCGCTGCCGCCGATATACGAGATCCACACATAGCCGTTACCAACATACACGCGGTCATACTTGACACTCTCCCCTACACGGTAGACGGCAACGATGGAGCTTGTCGTTGACGGCAGCGCACGGACGTTGGTGGCTGTGCCAAAAACGAAGGTAGCACTCTCAAACTTATCAAACCGCGCCCCAGCAATGTCCGGCGTCGTCTGCGGTTTTGGCTGCGGTTGCGGTGCGGGTTTTGATTGCAAGTCTATTTGACTCGATTTGGAAAAGCCGTTTAATCCAGCCTTTTTGATTATCGTAGGGTAATCTTGGTACATCACATTAAGGTCTAAACCCCCGTTGTACCCGGGAAGACGGCCGGTTGAAGTATACTGCCACATCCCATATGCGCCTGTGTACGATGGCTTCGATACGCCATAATGTGCGACCCAAACGTCGATATCCGCGAGTGCTGCCATAGTAAGCTCTGTGTAAAGCCAGGAGGATGAAGCGTAGATTCCCGCGTAGTAGCCAAGCGCTTCCAGGTGCTTACAAAAAGCACGCCCCGTTGCAGTAAGCGTTTCACTCGATGCCGGGCGCTGGTGATGGTTGTCTTCCGTGTCCCAGTAAATAGGTAGCTCAAAGGTCTTTCCTTTAAGCCCCATTTCATAGCACGCGTTCGCCTCTGCCTTCCCTTCTGCGATTGTGTCGGCGCAGGAGTACCAGTACGCGCCAATCGGTACGCCACGCTTTTTTAACTCTCGATAATGATTTTCAAATTCAGCATCCTTATGGTATGAATTTCCTGTTCCCCATCCCGTGAATCCCACACGCAGGATTGCGCCGGAGATGGCTTGCGACAATTTGTCGTAGTCAATGTCCCTCGAATGCTGATAAGTGGAGATGTCAATTACCGGTTTTCCCATATCTTCCCCTCTCTTTCTTTTTTCTAAAAAAGTGCATAAAAATAAGGCTCTGTGAGCCTCTTCCTGCCGTTTTTATTGATCATAGGTCTTATACCATGCGAAGCTGCACATCTTCTCGCCTCGCACGGCGTAGAGCCTGCACAGTGATTTTCCAGTTAACCGAGCATACTTTTTATGGCATAGCCGATAATGGCACTGACAAAAGCAGTAATAGCGGCGATTTTAATCGTACTATAGGTGTTTCCATCCGCCGTGAGCAGGGCCTCTAGCTTCGAATTGATCGTACCAAGATTTTCATCGATTTTTTTGCGCCACTCGTAGTCTGCTCCCGCATGCGTCTCTAGCTTTATCAAACGATCACTATGATCCTCCAGCATCTTGTCATGCCGCTCGGTCCGCGCGAGTAGTAGCTCAATTTTGTGCTCATCCATAAGCACCACCTCTCTTCGTCTTTTTTACCTGGTTTTTACTCTACGCTCGGCGCAGTCGTCAGCATAATGCGCTCTGCTGTAGATAGGTCATCCATCTCCTGCTCAAGCGCCACCACCTGATCGCAAGCCTCGGTAATTTGGCGCTGCACCTCGACCACTTCTGCCTCCTTGGTTGCCTGCTCCATGCGCAGTGTCTTTAGCGATGCGTTGATCTCATCCTTATGCTTTCTAAGCGTTTCTTTTTGTGTTTTAATCTCATCTAAAGTCATGCTTTACCTCCATCTTCCTATAGCTATCATGCTAAGCTCTGTTACACCATCGCTACGCTTTACAGCATCGAGTAAGCGTATGCCGCAGTTGGTTTTTGTCGTGTTGTACGCACTGCCCCACGACGCACCTGTCCCCCAGTATGCTTCGCCAATGGATACCGCCGGTGGCTTACTAAAAGGCTGCGGAAACGTCCATGATGTGCTTCCTACGTACAAGGACCCGTATGGACTGGATATAGAAGTCCCCTCTTTCTTTATTTGCCAGCAGATTTGGACACCGTTGCCATACCTTACCCACTCACCATTGCTGTTGGATCCATAGTCATGCAGGCCGATCGTTGGCCGGACGATCTCATCAAAAGCGACATACCCCGGTTTTGCGGTCACGCCCATACCGATGCCAGTCGGGCAGAGGTCAAAAATGACACCCGCCTTTTGCACCGTTGTCGTTAGCTTTGCTACCGTTCCTGTTGCGTCTTTTAACTCCGCAACGATGAGATATGCTTTTTCCGGAGAGAGACCAGAGATGATCGACGAAGAATTGACCGTCGGCGAAGATGCCGGGACGCTGATTTCCGCCTTTGTAGTAGACGTGGAGCCGTCAACGAGCTTTATCGTAAGCGTCCCTGAGTTTGCCCCGTCTGCAGGCGAGATCGCCAGCTGATAAGAGACCTTGGCATAGGTGCCGGACGCATCCAGGACACCGGATGAGGTGCAGCGATCTGCGCTAAGGCTTGTGAGCACTGGGTTTTCATAAGGCACCACGACATAGGTGCCGTGATACGAGGACGACCGACCACGTGAGTCAAAGACTTCCATGCTCCAGTTTTTTGCCCCTGCGGATGATGGCAGAAACGTCTGCTTGTCCTCAAGCCGTCCTGGCGGAAAGTGATTTGGCCACTTCCCGCGGCCGAGGTCAAAGGCGTACCCGTCTGCCTTAAAGACGATGCGATCGATCGTTGCTCCATAGAGATTGTCATCCCCAAAGGACCATCGCCCCTCCGCGCGTGTTTTGCTTTGTAAGATCTTCCCGTCTAAGCCGCCGGAGTAAATGCCAATCTCGTGCTTGGTAAGCGTCGGTTTGACATTGTCCGGGATTTTAATCTTGATTAGCCGCGTCGCCGGCACGACATACTCACCGTCCGGGGAGTACGACCGCACACCGATGGCAAACCCCGCCTGTTGAAGCGTCCGCATGTGGTTTTTGCCAAAGTAGTCCAGGCTCGGTGTAAATTCCCAGCTTTCCACTCCCGGCGCGGCAGAGTAGTTCCCGTAGGTGAGGGGTGACGTGCCTATGGCGACGTAGTGCGCATACTGCAAAGCCGATCCGGTTTTGCGGATCGTGACCTTGATAGTATCCTGACCTAAGACGCACACCGTGTTTTCGTCAGCAATTTTTCCATTGACGCGGACTTCGGTGACCACTGCTGCCTGATACGGGCGCTTGATTGTCGCGCTCGCCGAGGTGGTCAGCGTGCCAAAGCTAACGTTTGTTGAGTAAGATGCAGAGACGCTGACGGCTCTTGATACGCCGCTGCCGTATGCGACGGTTTTTTGTGCGCTGCCGATCCACTGCTTGCTTTGATACTGGCTAAAGCTGTGGTTAAAGCTATACGTCGTCCCATCGATCGTGATGGATCCGGGCGGTGACCAGTGGTTCCATCCTCCGGCGGTGTTGCAGATGTAGAGGTTAGCGCTAACCGTGGCATTGGCCGAGTTATTGGCTACACTAAGTTCCAGTTGTAGATACGCCATGGCTACTCTCCTTCTTTGTTGTAGTACACGGTCAAATGATCGACGCCGCTTAGCGTTCGCATTCGCCACTGGTACTTACCCGTGCTTGACGGGGAGTTTAGCTCCAACATGGTCGCGCGGACATTGGTCACGACAAGGTTCTCGGCGTTAAAATGCCCACGCTTTGCGGATTCGACCAAAAACGAGATCTCCTCAGGAGAAAGCGTAAGCGCGACATAGCTACCCCTGCGCCCCAAAAGGACATTGCCACCGTCCACCCAGATGTAGCTTTGTAGTTCCTGCAAGTTTGACTCGATGGCAGAGATCTGATCCGCCATGCGCGCGCTCCAGTCGGCGTTAAGGTTGTCCATCTCGGCTCGGACACGCGCTTCATAGGCCGCTGTGATTTGCTGCTCGATGTCGGTCACGACCCCATCGGCGTACTGCTGCGCGGCGAGCTTCTGCGCATCAGCATAGTCTCTGATTTTTCCCGCTTCTTCGGCGATTTCGCCACGTGCGGCATCGAGCATCATCTTAAGCTGCTGACTGGTCATGCACTCCGGCGTGGAGATCTCTGTGCGCCCGTCTGTATAGGTGGTTTTGACACGCCTCCATACATAGATTTCTGTGCCGACGCTTGGCGGTGTCTCCGACCATCCGGAGGTCGGTGCAGTTTGCCCGCTTGTTGAGGCAGCGTACTCGTAGATCGCACTTTTCACGCCGACTCCGTCTTTGCCCGGCGGCCCGTCTTTACCCGGTGTACCATCTTTTCCGGGCGCACCGGCATCACCTTTATCACCTTTATCACCTTTGAGCGCTGCCTTGATCTCCGCCGAAAGCAAAAAGCCCTGACCCGGTCTATAGGTCATAGCACCGTTACCAAAATTTAAGGATTTTGCATTGAAGTCGATGTATCCCCAACCGCCCTCAAGGCGTCCTGCACGGATAAGATCGGCCGTAAAGCCGTCACCTGTGCCGAAGGTACGAATTTTCCACGATCCGTCCGGATTCTTTTCATTCGATATGACGAGCTTTCCAGCGCTCATGCCGATCATTTTCGACGGATTCTTTTCGAGCGGTGCGTTGAAAGAGTAAAAACCCGCAGGAAGGTGATATGGATTGTCGGCCTTCAAGTCGTAATTGTAGCCGTCCTCATTGAGCCACTGCTCTGTGAGCGCTTTTGCAATCGACGCAATGTAGCTTTCCTGCGCGGCCTTCTCCTTTTCCATTTCACGCCTTCCATCTGCCGTTTGCTGTGCCGGGCTTTTCACAAGCTGCTCGCCGAACTCGATTTCTTGCTTAGCTGGAAGAAGAAAAGAGCGCTTTGACTTAAAAACGTGCGTTTTGTAGGCGATATTTAAGACTGGGTTTTTAATCCGAACGACCTCGTACAAACTGATTCTGCGCTCATCAAAAACGGTCGATTTGAATTGAACCATTGGCCGGCTATGCGTCATTGCGTATTCGTAGGTGAGGCGCAGTAGCTCTTCCGGATCCTCAACGTCGTTAAACTCAACGAATCCGATTCTCGGTTTCCCGTCTGCGTACCCATAGAGCGAAGTTGCGCTTGGAATTTCCAGATATTCCTGCCCGAGCGGCTTATCTAATGGATCGCCTTTTGCCTTGCTCCATGCGATGTCCTTGAAGGTGATTTTTCTCCCATAACCTCCTGTGGCTTCTCCGCTCTCGTCTTTCTTTTCTTCTCCTTTTCCGCGTCCGATAAAGGCTGTGTAGAGATCTTCTTCCGAAGCACTTGCCGTGACAGTTAAAAGCCGATCTCCGTAGACGTATAGACGCCCGAAGTCCTCGTCGAAGCTGTCGGCAAAGTAGAGCTCCTGTGCAACAATTTTCCCATTCGCAAAGGTGATCTTCGGCTTAAATTCACATCGCCACGTTTTGATCGCATCCCAAAAAGCGTGAAGTCGGGACGTGTAATAAAAATTCGTTGAAGCGATGCCAGAGACACTATTTTGAGCCACGTTCCAGCCAGAGCCTTGCAAGACGGGAGCGATCGCCGCGTCAAAGCCCGTCTTTTGTGGCCGGGCATCTTTGATATAGTCCTGTGCCTTTAGATCGTCGAAAAGTTTATAGATTCCGTCGATGGTAATCTCGTAACCTTCTTTTTTGCGCGTGACGATTTTGTATATCCAAAAGTTATCCCGATCGAGCGGGTCTCGCATACCGAAATATGCGGCTTTATCTAGGCTTTCCGTGTATTTCGCATTCACGCTATGCGTTATGAGGCCAGCTCTCTCGGCGATCTGATCGCTCTCTGTCAAAATGTCGTTTGGCAGGACGTCGATGACAGATAGCCGTCGGTCAAAAAGGTACGTCCCCATTGTTACCCCCTCTACATCATCCGCTTTCGATACGTCATTTTCCCCGTCCCGCTTACGGAATCTCCGTGACAAATGATGAATTCTGGAAACTGGCTCACTTCAAATGCAAGCCTACTCGTGATGTTTATATCCCCTCTGTAAATTCTCGCTTCGATGAAGTCGACTGTGATTTCGGAGCTTTCTGCCGACTGCAAAGCGATTTTTTCGGCTGTAGTGACGTTTTTTATCAGCGTTGCATCTGATGGAGTCGTGGTATAACGGATTAGCTTGTATGGGATGCCTTTTTGCGCACTATCCGAAAGCATTTCCTTTATCGAAGCCGTTTTTTCTATGCCGTAGCGATACGGATCCGGGCATGATACCGTGATCTCGAATTTTGAATTGTTCTTCCCGGACTCCGGCTCGGAGATAGAGACGATGCGCCCAAAATAGCGATATTCAGGATCATCAGCAAAGACAATCTCTCTTAATTCCATGTTTCGATAGCAAAGGGCTCGTAAACTGCTAAAGAATGTAGCCATCTCCGCTGACGTCTTCGTCTTTATCTCACACCCGACAATGATTTTTCGTGTGGGAAGGGATCGGGCATAGACAATTCCGCCGTCTCTCCCAGGAATCTTCCCCGAATCGCTTTCTTGAATACTCAAGCCGTGACGGCCACTTGTATAAAGGACGCGAAGATAGGATTCATTCCACCCTGTCAGCCACTTCCCATCGATTGATACATCTTCGCTCGGGCGATTCATTTCCGGCGGCGTTCCTTTAATGTCTTTGTAGTTATATAGCATTGCTCACTCCTATAGGTACGCCAGCTCGAGTTTCGCCTTGCGGCCTTGCTCGCCACTGATGTCGTCGACGTATGCGCGATATTCACGTCCGCCAAGGGACAGGTTCGCAATGAGAGGCTTCTGTTCGCCCTTGAGCGTCGAGCTGGCGATTTTTTCGCCAATTGTCGCTGAAAAATCTCCCATTGTTTGTCCAATGTCCGGGTTAATAATAGCCGAGGCTTCAAGCGTTGGGACTTTCAGAATATCCTCCATAGCGGAGGTAATCTGTGGCTCTCCACGATAGATGCTGTCACTGATCGTTCCACCAAAGTTAAGGCGATTTAAGTCACGAAGCGGGCCTCTTTTTGCTGGTGAAAATGGTAGGAAATTGCGCACAGCGCCAACAACATTGCCAATTGCTCCTGTAACCGCTCCAATTGCGCTCCCGATGCCGTCGGCGATAGAATGCACAATATTCGAACCGGCATTAAAGAAATCGGTAATCCATCCTTTGACGGTGTTATATGCGCTTTGTATGCCTTCCGAGACAGCGGAAACCACTTTATCGAAAGACGTTCTTACACCACGGACAATGCCGTCCCAGATCGACGTGAAAAACTGAGATATCTTATTAAGTCCTGAGGTCACAAAGTTTCTTGCCGAGTTGATTCCGTTTGAAACCGTTGATTTGATTCCTTCCCAGATAGAACCTAAAAAACTCATGATCCCGTTCCAGATGGATGAAAAGAAGCTGGCAATCGCACCAAGAACGCTCGATATGATATTCCATGCAATTTTCAATGCACCTGTTACGATAGACGTGATCGTATCCCAGACATATTTAATAAACCCGGTTATACGGTTCCAGATCGCTTCAAAAATGCCTTTTACGCCTTCCCACGCCCGGTTCCAATCTCCTGTGAATATCCCGATAAACACATCTAAAATTCCAAGGATGATGTCTTTCGCCGCGTTAAAGAGATTGCAGATATTGTCCCATGAGGCCGTGACAATTCCAACGATCATGTCAATTGCCGGTGAAAAAACTTCCAGAAGGTAGCTAACTATGTTCCCGATCGCTTCCATCAATGGAGCCATCCGCTCCGCTATGCCTTGCAGAAATTCGTATGCTGTCTGGGCGAGTTGAGATAGATGTTCTGCGATCACCGGTAGAATTTGCTCAATCAAGGGCTGTAGAAAAGCCATTATCTGCCCGCCGATGTTCCCGATCCCTTGTGCAAACTGTCCGATCGCTTCTGCGGCGGTTGAAAAGATTCCTTGCCAGTCGATTTGTGTAAGCATATCAGCGAATGGTTTGAAGTACGTCTCGACCTGTGATCCAAGTGCGCTAAGGTCAATCGTCCCGATAGAATCTTTTAGCGAGCTCCATCCTTCTTTCACGAAGCTGATCATAGGCCCGAATGTTGCCTCTAGGTCTACCCCGTCTACAAAATCGACGATTCCGCTTATGGCGTCAATCCCGATTTTCGACACCCCGTCAAATGCCGGCTGCAATTTGTTTGCGAGCGTTTCTGTTAGGCCGCCCATTGCTTCATCAACGGTCTTATACTGTCTCGCCATTTTCGCAAAGTCGCCGTTTGTACCTACCTGACGTACTGTGTTCAAAAAATCCTCGGTCTTGATCTTCCCTTCTTGCACGCCGGCGACAAGCTCCTGCGTCGTCATCCCCATCGCCTTTGCAATTGCCGAAACGCCTGCCGGCGCCTGATCGAGGATAAGTTTGAAGTCCTGCCATGCGACCTTTGGCTTTGCCGCCATCTGCGTTGCCTGCGTCGAGAGTGTTTTCATCGCCTGCTTCGGGTTTTCAGCCGATGCAGCAATGCCGCCGAAGCCTTTAACCAGATCTTCCGCAGACGCGACGCCAACCGCGTCAAGTTGTGCGTAGGTCGATGCCATCTCACTGGAGGAGTAAATGGTTTCTGCCGCGAATTTCGAAAGCTCGCCACGGATGCGCGCAATATCCTGATCGCTATGACCGCTGATTTTCATGTTTGCGTTGAACGTTTTCCAAGCTGCCGAGGATTGATTGAGCTCTCCGATCATTTCTCCGACACCGCTCACAATGCCGTCAAACAGTTTCATGCCGATACCCATGCCGACACCGTCTTTGATTCGGTCTATAAGCGAGCTTGCTTTTCCCATTGCCGACGAAAACCCATTATCGACTGCGGACAGAACAGCCTTTATCGTATATTGCTCAGCCATCATTCCCCTCCTTTCTTTTTCATGTACTTCGCGAAACGCTCGATTTTCGATTCCTTCGCTTTCGCCTCTCCGCTCATGACGGCCTCTTTCTCTGCGTCATAGTCATAAAAATCCTTAAAAGTGCGGAAGGCCGATTCATACGAGGAGCCGAGCTTTTTTGTCGCCTTGGCCATCTGGTTTGCCCATGCCTGCTCGTGTATCAGTAGGCGTTTGTCAACGTATCGAAGTTGATATGCCTCGCTGAGGATGCGATACTCCGGGATGGTTAAGCGGTCGACCTCATCAAATGTGCGGAAATTAAAAAAGCGGAAACAGTCAACCGCTACCCGCTTATATAGATCTTCTACTCTTTCGGATTTGCCATTTTCACCAGCGCGTCCTGCACCTTCTTTGCCTTCTCCGCTTCTTCCTGCACCCGCTTCATCGTCGTCTTGGTACAGTTCGCTCGCGTAAAAAAATCGGTCACCATCTCAAAAATGCCGTCAAGATCATCGGTTGACTCGATGTATTCTTCAAGCTCTTTTTTTGAGATTTTCGGTTCTTCGGTTCGGTTCGCGATGAAAAGAATTCGGGCAAGCTGCTCGACGTTTTTATCGATTAGCCCTGCGGCTGCTACTGCAAGGCCAATATTTTGATTCGCTCCGGATGGTGATTTTCGTGTCTCCATTCCGTCAATTTCTCGGATAAAACCAAAGCCAAAGCGAAGCGGATAAACCTCGCCGTTAATCTCGATGTTATACATGCTTCCTCCTCAAAAAATGGAGAGGCGATAATTCGCCCCTCCTTGCTCTGTCGATCTTTGATTATGCGCCGGTTTTTGGCGTGTCTGCAAACATATATTCTGCAAGCGCCTGCTGTTCTTTCGTAACGGTTACATCGCCTTTCACGCCCTTGCCATTGATCGCAAAGGTTGTGGCAATCTCGGCGTACCCTTCTGCTGACGATGTCACTTCAAACTGCGTGAGATAGCCTTGGAAGTAGCGACCGGCGAATTTGTCTGTCCCGGACTTTGCCCTCTCCTGCAAGTTTGCCTCCCAAATGTCCATCAGCTCGTTTTCGTCCATCGCATCTTCGATCACCTTCATATTTTCGTCGTTCTCGGCCATGTAGGACTTCGTTGTGATCTCTTGCTCCATTGTGGACGGCGAAACAATCGAGCCATCTTTCGTCGCTGTCGATTCGGTGTCCACCTTCTTTGAGCGTTTATTCTCTGTGACGAATGCCATCACTGTTCCATCCATCGCTGACGCCTTGCTATGCGGGCGGAAGAGATAGACGAGATTTTTGCCGTATACGGGCTTTCTTTCTTGCATTGTATACTCCTTTCCTAGCTAAAAATGAAGGTCATTTCCACGACCCCATGAAGTAGTGGCGTCTTTGTCGTCTTGTCCGGTAAAATCGTTTGATGCACTCCGGAGACCTGCCACTGAAAATTTTTCGTTCTGCTTATCGCGCGAGCTGCCTTCTTCACATCCAGCATCATCGAAGAAAGCGTCCCTCTTTTTTTCACATCCGCCATCCATACGTGAACGCTTTGCGTTACCTCGCCAAAGACAGCGCTTTTGTTTGCGTCGTCGTCTGCCGTGCTCTCTCCAAGATAGAGAAAAGGATATGGCGTTGATGCGTCAGGAAGGGCTCCATCGTATACACGACCGGGATAGAGACGAAGAAGGCGTGCGCGAAGCTCTGTGAAAATTTCTTGCTGTGGATCCATAAAAACCTCACGATTCTTTCAGAAGTTTTATTAAATCTTTTTCAAACCTCTTTCCCTGCTCCTTCGCCGCTGGACGAACGAAAGGCTCTGCATTCATGAAGCGCGTGCCATGCTCAAGATAGGGTGCGTACTCTGTCTGCGCTCCGACATACGCTGTCTTTCCGCCGTCGACAATTTCAACGCCGATGCTTCTTGACGTCTGCCCTGTTGCGTATCCTTTAACGAAGGCTTCGTCTGCCTTTCTCTGCATTCTCTGTTGTAAATCGGCACCGTTGTCCTTAACGACTGCGATGATTCCGCTTGCGTCCTTGAGCTTTGATAGCTTTCTGATGAGTTTCGGATCAACTTCGACCTTTATCCCGCCCATTTTGCACCTCGCTAACTATAAACGTCTGCCGATGTCTGAGCCTTCGTGTGAGGTCGACATGGTATGGCTTATCGTCAATCAGGATGTAGCTGAACGCCTTTTCGTAGTGGCCGAGAATATGGACGGTGAATGACCTCTGCCGGATGTCGCCATAGAGAAGTTTCAGTGTCTCCTCGTTAGTGTCATGGACAGCGGCATATACTTCCGTCTTTACGATTTCAGGATCCAGATAATCTCCCGTAGATGGGTCATACTCGCCGTCTACCTGGGAGACGAAAAAAATACGCTTGTCGTATCTCATAGGAATCTGACCACCCCTCTGCCATTTCGTCGAGCATTGTCGCTGGATAGGAGATAGCGCTTAATGTCTGCCATGAATGGCGCAAAGTCGTCGTCGCTCCACTCCATCGTCTCGCCTTCCACGCGATGTGAGGAGAGGCCTTCGGAGCCTATGCGATTAAATCGACGAATGGTCACCTCGTCTGCGATGTAGCCCATCTCTACTGGGATCTCAGCTACTCCGCCAAGCAAAAAAGAAAGCCTTTCCTGCGTGACGCTTGCGATTGCGGCGATCTGCCCGTCGATATGATCGTCCTCGATGCCAAGGATGCTCTTAATTCGTGTGATATCCATAAAAGCCTCCTATCGGCGGCCTACTTTTTCTTCTCGACCACCGCTCCTTTTCTTCCTTGTCTTGTGCTTCGCGTAGGCTGTTCATCATTGACCTTTTCGATAGGCTGTTCATCATTGACCTTTTCGATAGGCTGTTCATCATTGACCTTTTCGAT
>ERZ1673752.3862-NODE-3862-length-13495-cov-5.296503_pt1 | contig 13495 bp, 9 predicted proteins | sample MGYA00580195_ERZ1673752 | MGnify/ENA primary metagenome ERZ1673752 (study PRJEB41218, sample SAMN15661744) | gut metagenome | host: Homo sapiens | place: Canada: London | collected 2015-08-20/2019-03-30 | study: EMG produced TPA metagenomics assembly of...
TGTTGTTTTCGTAAATGTCGACGTCTTTAAAGACTTCATTGATGGCTGCCTGCATCCCTTGTTTAGAGAGAAACTCATCGACACCGGCCTGTTTGCGCCCTTTCACCCATTGCTTCTCGGAACGGGGAGATTTCCGGTAATAGTCTGTGGCAAGCAGTTCACGGGCTGATACCGTCAGAATCGGTTTACCGGTAACGGCTGAAGTATCTACATATTCCGTCAGGAAATCAAATTTACGATATAACCATTTTTTCTGTTTCTCTTCATCGAAGTTATTCAACGCAAAGGTGGTCTTTTCATAACGTTCGCGTTGCCAGAAGTCTTTCTCGTAGGGAGAGTAGTTGTCACGGCTTTCAATCATACGGCGGACAAATTCTACGGCAGGATTATCTTTCTTTCGGTAGTGCTCACGTTTGGGTTTGACTACCACTTCACCAAGCGCGTATTCGGTAGGCGCAAGCGCTACTTTATAGGATGCATTACCGGCAGGGCGAATGGTGCGGACATAGTCATTATATCCGATTACAGAGATTACAAGCACTGCTTCCGAGCGATGGGTTTTGAAGTAAAAGCGTCCGTCGCTTCCGGTAGTAGTTCCTTCGGTCGTGTCTTTTAAGCGTACAGATGCATAAGGCAAAGGCTCTTTGGTCAGAGAATCAGTCACCACCCCTTGTACCACATACTGCGCACAAAGCGGAATACTGATAGCCAATAAAAGAAAGAGCGTCAATGTGCCTTTTTTCATTAATCTCATACCTTAAATCCTATTGAATTGAGCGGGGCAAAGGTAGGAGTGATTTCAAGACAAAAAAAGGTCTATTTGACGGAAGAAATGTTCTTATTTGACACAATTAGGGGAAAGTAATACGGAATCGGGTCAGTCCGTCGGCATAGGTTCGCAAAGAGAATGTACATCCATGACGCATCAGTACTTCGCGAATAAAGATAAGTCCGATTCCCTGTCCGTTCGGTTTGGTAGAGAAGAAAGGACTGAACAGTTTAGCTTCTGTTTCTTTGCTGATCCCCAGACCGTTATCTATCACTTCAACAGTGGCCGGAGCGAGGGTGCGGACTATTATTTCCCCATCGGTCTCAATGCTTTCCGCTGCATTCTTGATGATGTTTACGAGTACTTGCTCAAACAAAGCGGCATCCAGCATCACATCTTTCAGACTTTCGTCTATTTCCATGCGGAGTGTAATGCGACGGTCATTACACATTCCTTCCATAAACCGCTTGCAGGTGAAAACCAAATCATTCAGATTGACAGAAGAAAGTGTCGGTTCGGGGATTTTCACCACATCGGCAAAGCGGGTAATGAAACGGCTCATTGAGAAACAACGGTCGGTACATACACGCATCACGTCGCAGATGTCTTCCATTCCTTCTTCGCTGGAAAGGGCTTGTTCTACCGTATCCAGTGTGGAAGTAATGCCAGCAGTCGTGTTGTTCACTTCGTGGGCAATCATGCGAATCACTTTCTCGTATGCTTTCTTTTCCGCTTTCATCATTTCGTCGGTGAAGGTTTCTACCAAGTAGAAGGGATGTTGAAATCCACGATCAATGAAAGAAGAATGAGTACACCGGTAGATATTCGAGTCGTTCAGACGGACGGTTACCTTCTCTCCTTTCGGGAGGTTGGCCAATTCCACCGCTAACGGAGAATCAATCTCTTTCATCTTCTTGCCTTGTACGTCTTCCAAACGAACACCCAGCATTTTCAAAGCCATCGGATTCAATTCCGAAAGGTCTTCATCAAGGGAAGTTATAATCACTCCCATTGGAGAAGCTTTAATCAGCAAATCGAGAAAATTATTCTGTTCACGCAGGCGGAGACGTTCATTCTTTAGCTGTTCCATCATGCGGTTGAAGATATTCACCACACGATCGGCCTCATATTGGCCTACAGGGCTAAGACGGCTACTGAAATCCTGCTCACGCAACAGTTCCATACCGCTTCCGATTGTATTCAACGGCTTCACAATCTTACGATAGAAAAAGGTCAGATAAATGAGGATGAAAAGTATCAGCCCCTCCCCTATGTAGAAAAAGATTGTATTCAGTTGACTGGAAAGGAACAGCAATACACTACCTAATGCCAGCAGCAGAAAGACTAGTATGTAAAAGAATCCTTTTATACGCACGTTATCTGTGGTTAACGGTTAATCTTAATATTATTAGGCACGTGCCTAAATTTATCACATTGTTATATTATATTTTTCGAGACGACGATAGAGTGCTGCACGGCTGATACCCAATGCCGTAGCTACCTGACTCAAATTTCCTTTGTAACGGTCCAACGCCTGGAGAATGGTCTGGCGTTCTATTTCATCCAAAGTCATACCGACCAGAGCTGCGCCTTCGGTCACTCTTGCGTCATCGTGGCGAATATACTGCGCATCAAAGTCGGAAGCATCAAGCAGCGGTTTACCACTTACCAAAATGGTACGTTCCACCAAGTTCTTCAATTCACGAATATTCCCCGGATAGGGCAAACGGCTCAAGAATTGCAGGGCATCGGCAGAGAACTCCGTACGGGGCAATCCGTTGGTTACCGCCTGACGGTCGGCAAAATGACGTGCCAGCAAGGGAATATCTTCACGACGTTCGCGCAAGGCCGGCAGTTTCACTGTTATCAGATTGATACGATAGAAGAGGTCTTCACGAAAAGTACGTTCGCCTACCATTTTGCGCAAATCGGCATTGGTGGCTGATACCACCCGGATATCCGTCTTGCGCGGACGGCTGTCGCCGAGCACTTCAAATGTCTGATCCTGCAATACACGCAGTAACTTCACCTGGCACGAAGGGTCGAGATCACCTATTTCATCCAGGAAAATCGTCCCTTTGTTTGCCATTTCAAAACGTCCGATACGGTCTGCGGAAGCATCGGTAAAAGCTCCTTTCTTGTGCCCGAACATTTCACTTTCGAACAGGCTTTGGGAGATACCTCCAAGATTCACTTTCACAAAAGGATGTTTGGCTCGCTGACTGTTGATATGAATGGCCTCGGCTATCAATTCCTTACCTGTTCCGCTTTCCCCTGTAATGAGGACAGAGGCATTGGTCTTTGCTATGCGGGCAATTGTGTTCAACACATCCATCAATCCCTGGCTACGTCCGATGATGTGGCTGCGATCGAAAGAATCGCTCTGTTCCTGCGTTGGTTCCTGTGGAGTGCCCGAAAGTTGGAGTGCCGTTTCGATGCGTTGCAACAAAGCGGCATTATTCCAGGGCTTCGTTATGAAATCAAAAGCTCCTGCCTGCATTCCTTGCACGGCAAGTTGGATACTTCCCCAAGCGGTCATCAATATCACCGGTGTTTCGGGACGGAATATTTTTACTTGTTTGAGTAGGGTCAAACCCTCCTCACCCGTTGTAGAAAGAGTGAAGTTCATATCCATCAGGATTAAATCCGGAGCTACGGAACGTACTACTTCCATAGCTTCCCGCGGACCGGGAACGGTCTGTGCTTCATATCCTGCCCGCTTCAACATGAAGCTAAGCGAAGAACGCACTGCGCTGTCGTCATCAATTATCAGAATCATAGTTAAAATTGCAAGATTCCTCTACCAAGAAAACTTCTTCTGTTTTTTCAATCTTCCAAGAAGAAGTATTTCTTTTTTTATTTCTTTCTTTATTTATAATGGGGGATGAATTTTTCTGTATTATTTACGTATTTTTCATTTCCCGAGTGTTAAAATCGAGTTTCAAAGGTACTATAAATAGTTCGTAATACCAAATGAATCAGGCATAAATACGCAATAGTCTGTTTGCAGACTTGAAAAACTTTTCCCATAATCTCCGGCAAGTTCCTCCATAAGATTCAAAAGCTTTTTCCTCCCCTTTCTATTGCCGGATGATTTCATCAAAATCAGCTTCAAGTTCGGTATTGGTACGAAAATCCCATAGTGTCAGACTGCGAATCTGATAATAATAATACCAATAATAATAAAGTTCGGAAATATGTTTCTGTCTCGCATCATCTTTAGAGTTCTGCGCATCATTCAAATCCAAGGTATTGATTTTACCTATCAGGAAAGTTTCAATACTTGTTTTATATCGTTGCTGGGCTATCGCATCGGCTTCTTTGGCTATGTCCAATTGCTGTGCCTGATTATTGAAATGCTCCACCAACAGAAAAATATCCTGGTTGAAGTTTATCTGTTCCTGACGAATTTTTGAAAGCACTACATCCCGGTTACTCTTGGCTACCCGGACTTTCCCACGGCGTTTTCCCCAATCGAGAATCGGAATCTTAACGCCTACCTGAACAATCTGATTGTCCTGCAAGTTCCTGTAAACGGCCGGAAAATTCCGGTTCTCACCCGTATACCCTACGCTTGCAAACAAATCGACACTACGCAAATTTCCGCGTGCAGTAGCTACTTCATAATCGGCTTCCAACTGGCGGCGACGGATATTCTGTGCAAAAGAATTACGTTCCAATGCTTTATTTAACACCTGATTGTACTCCATCCTCGGGCCATCCACAGCTTCGGGAAGAACCGGGTTTAGTACTTCATCCTCTCCTACTCCCAAAAAGGCACGGAGCTGGAACATCTTGGCATTGAGATCACTCTCTGCTTCCGTCAATGCAGCCTTCGCATTCAAAGCGGAGAGCTTCAACTGCAAGAGTTCATTCTCGGAAATCTGTCCCATTTTGCGTTTGGCAAGGGCTACTTCATAAAGGTGGTCGGCGTTTGTCTGGTTCTGTTTCGCCGTGCCAAGATTTTCTTTTGCCAACAAAAGATTAAAGTAATAAGTGATGGCACGCATCGTCACTTCTTCGGTAGCAGTGATAAAAGCTGCTTTCGCTTCGGCATAACGAACCGGTTCGATACGTCTGTTCCACTTTATATTATTGACTCCAAAGATGGGTTGTGTAAGTTGTAATGTGACAGGAACCGACATAAAATGCCGGTCTCCTCCGGCTCCCAATTGCTTGATATAGTCGAGAGAGGAAGTCAACGAGAGTTTACCACCGGTAAGCCAGATATTTTGATCGATGGAAAGATCACCGGTAAGCCCCAATGTATTATTACGGACAAAACCGTAAGAACCGTCCGAATTTTGATAGGAACTATACGATTTGTTATAATTGGGCAGGGTTCCGGTCAGGTTGACTTCCGGCAGAAGATCGGCACGAAAGGTGCGAAATTCCCAATAGGCCGTTTTCAATTCATTCAAGGCAACGGCGGCGTCAACAGATTGAATACGCGCCATAGCAATGGCTTCATTCAAGGTTATTTCCCTTTCCTTCTGTGCCGACAATGCCAACGGCAGGCAAACGGCAGCAAGAGCAAACAATATACTTTTCTTTTTCATTATGCACAGTATTTTCCACTATGTGAGAATCAAACGATGTGCCAAAAAAGTAAAGTTTTTATTATCAACAGATTAGAAAATAAGAAAAGTGTCCATTTTCGAACACTATGCCCAAAAGTGAACGTTCGATTATTCGCAGTAGTTAGGAAGGCGCACAGTGAAACGAGTGCCTTTACCTACTTCGGAGGTGACGGAGATGGTACCATTCAGACGTTCGATGATGGTCTGACAAATACTTAATCCCAAACCTGCTCCTTGGGTGAAATTATCGACTTTATAGAATCGTTCGAATATATGACGGATACCTTCTTCAGAAATACCGACTCCGGTATCCTCCACAAAGATGCGGGTATAGCCGGGAACCTCATCGTCTTCATAGCCGAAAGTAATGAAACCGCTGCTCGTAAATTTAGCAGCGTTATTTATCAGATTATTCACGACTTGCTGCAAGCGTACATTATCTGTCGTGAGATATTTCTTATCACTTTCGGGCATACGCAACACCAGTTCTACTCCCGGTGGCATATTCAAGCGTTGAGAATCATGGACGGTCTTTAATAACAACGGCAGGTTATGCTCGGCGAACATAAATTCCATGGTTCCCGATTCGATACGTGACAAATCAAGAATATCATTAATCAAAGCCAGCAACAGGCCACAATTCTTATTAATAGTTCCGATAAACTGGGCAATCTCTTCGCTTGTAAAACCACTCGTATCGCTTAGCAAATCGGAGAAACCTACAATCGCATTCAACGGAGTCCGAATCTCGTGACTCATGTTGGCAAGGAACGCCGATTTCAGTTTGTCAGCCTGGAGGGCTTTATCACGAGCCTCTCTCATCTCCTGCTCGGCAGTCTTATATCGCTGGATACTCTGGCAAACACCTAATATATTGTACAATGAATCTTGTGTCAATCCCGTGATTACGGAAGAACGATATTCCCACCATTCATACTCTCCGTTGACATTCCGCTGACGGAAATTCAGACGGGTATTGGAATCTTCTCCTGTCAATGCTCTATTAAATAACGGACTTATTTCTTTCAAATCATCAGGATGGATAGTGCGATCCATTTCATCACGGGAGATGGTAGTAACCGATTCATCGTATCCGAGACGTTTCAAGAAACCTTGCGGAAAAATGAAACAGTTCGTTTCCATATCAAACTGCCACGGATATATGGAGCTTTCGTCTACCGCCATATCAAAGAAACGTTTTTGCATTTCTTCATCCGAAATATTCCGCGCAGAAAGTGCCATACCGGTAATTGCGTCCTTTGAATGAATCGGAACTATTTCCCCCGACACAGGGAAGTACTTATCACTGTGCACTTCTTTCATGAAAGCTCCCTGCGGTATCTTCACACTTTCTCCTTTTGAAGCTACCTGCTTCAGCATTTTATGAAGAATGTCCTGACCGTTATAATAGATCTTAAAGATACTACCTGCCATCATTCCTTCATAAAAACGCCCACCTGCCTCATACGGCAAATGAAGCATTTGTAATAAGGAACGGTTTGTGAAATGAATGTGCAAATCGGTATCATACGTTATCACACCATCACGGATGGAATGAAATACATTATCAAACTCATTACGCTGTTCCACCAGTTTATTCTGTACCAGCAGACGGGTCTGTGCCTGAATCCGTCGTTTGGATTCACGCCGGTTGGCACGCATCAGCCACACGATAGAGGCTATCAACAATGCGAGGATAGACGGATAGAGAAGTATAAAAAGGTATTTATATTTCTCCCAATATGGTTCATTGACTATGGTTCCGCTAGAGGATACTTTATCAGAGTCGACATGGAAAAAATCTAATTGCTTGTAGTCAAAGATGAATCCCTGTGTAATTTCCGTCACTCCTATATCCCGGGGAGAGGTACCTTTTAAGACCGAAGCAGCCCTTTGAGCAGCCAATGATGCAGAAGTATAGCTGTCGGCATCATAAGCACTAAACACACCGTTAGTCAATCCTACATTTTGAGTTGAAAATACGGGAGCTTTTGAGTTTTTACCTACAAATGAAAGGAAAGGCGACCATTTAGGAGCAACAACCAAACGTTCGTAGCTGTTACGAGGGTAACAAATTGCCGCAATGATATGACTAGTCGTATGATTTTGGGTATTATAGATTTTCATTCTATAATCCGGGTTGTCTTTCTGAAAGATTTTCCACTCTTCTTCAAAATCTTCAAGCCCTTTGTTACTTAAAAAGCTGTTATCTATCACACAAACCACTTCTTTCCGTCGGGGAAATATCTTTTGTGCCTGACGTAATATGACATCGAAATCCGGATTGGCTGTGAATCCGCAAACATTGGGATGAGTGGTAATCAACTTCGTATCGGGATACTTAATACCGAAAAACACCACCGGAATCTGCAAAGGCAACGAATCTCCACATGCAAAAAGGGTATAAAAAGCTTCATCACTCGCAGTTACAATCAAATCTGTCTGCCTGTCGCGGGCACGCTGACAAAAACGACGCATGATTACCTTCTCGGAATTGAATGCCCAAAAATCTGCATCAAGATATTCCGTTGTTATGTTAACCTTTAGACCGCTCTCTTTAAACCCTTTAGCCAAGCCCTGATTAAGGTCACTGTGCCAAGGAGTCTGCGAGGTGTAAGACTGTATAAAAAGGATATTGAATGTACGTTCCGCTGCCGCCGCCTGAGTAAGAACAGCAAAGAACAGAACTATAAACATACAATAGTAGCGTCGATTCATATAATTAAAACCTGCGGTGTTTTCAATATTATGCCGACAAAGATACGTTAAATCTATTGAAAACAAATAGATAGCCCAAGTTTTTTATTCTTCGCGCAGCGCTTCGGCAGGCTGTATGCGGATTACCTGACGGGCAGGAAACCAAATACCTATAAGAATCATTAAAGACATCAGGAAGTAGGTTATGACAAATGTAATAAGAAAACGCACTACTCCCCACTCCATATACCCTTCAGTCAACTCCAGATGGCCGATATTATAACAGATGGCGGCGGCAGGCAAAGCAGCCAGAGTCAATAATAGCAAACCTTCTTTATTTAAACGTTGCCAAAGCTGCATCCGGCTGGACCCGACTGCTATACGAAGCGCAGACTCGGCACGACGGTGCTGCGTACGGAACCAGAAGGTGCCGACAATGCCCAACAGGATATTAAGCAATAAGAAGCCCATCATCCAGAAACGTATCTGTACCTGATTATAACTTCCTTGCTGGAAGTCATTCCGCAGATCTTCATAATCATGCACTTTCAGGATGAATAAGTTACCGACACTCAACTGGTTGGCGGACAATTTCATCAAATGTTCCGCAAAGTCTCTGGAAGTCCCCGGTTTCACCCGCAGACAAACTTCTACACTCGAAGGATAAAGTTCATCGTCAAGTTCGACCATTATCTTTTCAGTAAGTTCAATGGCTACATACCGGTCACTGTAGTTAGGCCAAAAGTCATTGTAACGCACTTTCTTCGAAACTCCCCCTATCTTGTACACTTTCGTAGAATCATCCACATCGACCATTTCTTTACCCAACAGCGTACGATCGCCTTTATAATCTTTGGGCCAGAAATTTTCACCAACAACTACATTGCCATTCTTTAAAGCTTGCACCAACGGCTGATAACCACGCCCATCAGCACTTTGATAACGGAAGACCTGAAAAAAGTCAGGGGTTACCGAACGTCGTAGCGGACTACTAACCAATGTATCGATACGCAACATACTACCGGAATTACTCCCGATATAGGGACGCGCATTATTGGATATTGAAACGGCCTCCACTTCCGGCAATCTCCGGAGACGATTGGTTAACTCGATAATATCTTGTCCTAAAGATGTACTCTTTTGCTCTTTCGAAAGATAAGAATTACTCTTGTCGTTTTTCAGGCTTAGCTCCAAATAATACGTATCGGTAATATCAAATCCTACCGGTTCGTAATAAGTACGCGCTGTCACATACGTCCAGTCGACCACATACCACAGGACCACAAAAACAATTAATAGTTCTGACCATAACCATCCGTTTGACCGGCGCTCGTTCCATATTTGTTTTAATAGTTGCATTTTCTTTAGAATTTAGATGAGTTGAAGAATTATCTTTCGTTGATGGCATCCACAATATTGGTGCGAGTTACTCTCCATGCCGGAATGGCGGCACTTAATAAATTGAGTAGGAAGCAAGCCAGAAATGCCAGCAGGAATACGGTAGGATCGAACAGTAAGTCGACACACATGGTCCGCAAATCTTCCACCCCATTGGATACAAAGTCTACGGAGAAAAGCATTCCTCCCAAAAGGAAAGCGGCGACATAACTTAATACCAGTCCGAGAATTCCTCCGAACAGGGAATAAAGCATATTTTCGGATAGTACCTGCATCATAAGCTCCCGTCTGGGGGCACCAAAGGCTTTTCGCACTCCTATTTCGGAGATACGCTTACGCATGCGTGACAAAGTAAGTCCGGATAAGTTGACGGCAGGAACAATCAATAAGACAAGTAATGTCAGTATGTATTGCCGTACTGCTTCTTTCACAGCAGGAGGATTGTTGGCGGAATAGCGTTGCGCGGCTACGAAATAAGTATCAGGCTGTCCGCGATAGAGTAAATCGAAATTGGGATGCCCTGCCATAAAGATAGCCCGCAAGCGGTCTGCCTCCTGACGAATAGCCGGAAAATCGTCTCTCGATTTAGCCAGTATATAGACGGCAGTCATACCCATGATATTGTCATCGCCCCAAGTGGCTGTGAAGGCACTTGTTGAACTCAAAGGAATCCAAACTTGCGCATAGGCGTATTTCGCCAGTTTAGAGACCGGACGTACCACTCCGCAAACAATATAAGCCGAATGATTCAGAAGGAATGTTTTTCCAACCACTTCTGACGTTCCGAACAAATGGCGAGCCATATCTTCGGAAATCACAGCTTTTGCTGCTCCGGCATCAAAATCGGCATTATCATACGGTTTACCGGATAGAAACTCAAATTCAAATATTTTCCAGAAAGCATCGTCTGTTTGCAACACACTACAACTTTCCATCTCACCTGCCGGTTTAGCAGCCAGCATTGTTTCCTTCCAGATATTGGTAATAGAAACAACTTCGGGAGTTGTCATTGCTTTGAAACAAGCCTTTGCCGTATTGTATCCGATAGGGCCATTGCTTTGCCAATTCACGTTGGACTTACTTTGAAGTCCGGCAAACCGGAAAATAAGCATCCGGTCACGATGGGTTTCCGGTGCAAAGGGAGCAATAGTCGCACGTAAAGTAATCACAATTACCATTATCATAGCAATAGCCAAAGCTGTACCAATAATGGAAATAGATGAAAGCAGTTTATTTTCTCCCAACAGATGGAATGCTTGTTTAAAATAGAGTTTTATCATGATCGTTACCAGTATAGAGTTCAGTATATTTCTTACTCGTCTTTTTTATTCTTCTTCGATTAGGTTCCACAGAAGTTCGTCAAAGAACGTTCCATATTAGAAATTCCATCCCTTCTTTGTTATATCCTTACATTTCAGGTTTTTGTAATTGATTTTACCAACACCATCCTTTTTAAAGAATGCAGTATCAGTCTTACCCGATAAAGTGATATTACCTACTCCATCCACTTTAGCCTTGATAAGGCCACAGTCAACATTCATTTTCATATTGCCTACTCCGTCGACATCGAGTTTCAGTTCATCGCAATGAAGATTTTTCACGTTGCAATTTCCCACTCCGTCAAGTTCGAAAGCTATATTTTTAAGATTCAATTTTTCCTTTGCATCAAAGTTCCCTACCCCGTCGATTTTCACTTTACTCAAATCGGGAGCAGTGATGTAAAAAATCAGATTCTTGACATTCTTTACGTTCTTCTCTTTATAATCGATAACCAGTGTGCCGTTCTTCACCGTTACCCGGGTTTTCTCTACAAATTCAGAAGGCCCTCCCAAACGGCAGGTACATTCTGCCGATTGAGCGAAAATAATATTTCCGACAGATTGCAGGTTGATGGCAAAGAAGTCGCCTACATTATAATCTTTACTCACATTTTGTGCCGATAGCGAACAAAAAGCAACACTTAACAGGACAGCTATCGCAACGATAAAAATATTCTTTGTCATGGTGGTTTTTAATTTAGAGAGATATTAATCTATTTTCTATTTAGTTTTATGTATAAAACGCAGGTTCTACTGCACCTGACGTCCGTCAAAGAAACGGATGGTACGCGAAGTCTGCTTCGCCTGTTCTTCATTATGGGTAACCATGACGATGGTGCATCCGTCTTCTTTATTCAGTCGGTGAAGCAGTTCCATGACTTCGGCTCCCATCCTTGAATCCAAGTTACCTGTCGGCTCATCGGCAAGGATTATTTCGGGATTACCGATAATAGCACGGGCAATAGCTACACGTTGGCACTGCCCACCGGAAAGTTGTGTAGGAAAATGTCTCATACGATGGCTTAACCCTACTTTTTCCAATACCTCTTGCGCCAACCGCTTTCGCTCACTACTGCCAACACGGCGATAAAGTAAAGGCAACTCCACATTATCCATCACATTCAACGAATTAATCAAATGAAAAGACTGAAACACAAAACCAAGCGTTTTATTACGAAAAACGGCCAATTCTTTGTCTTTCATTCCTTCGGTACGTATTCCATTGATTTCCACTATTCCCATGGTAGGTGCGTCAAGTAATCCCATTATATTCAACAATGTAGATTTTCCGCACCCGGAAGGTCCCATTATACTTAGGAATTCTCCACGTTCTACCGTCAGATTCACATTTTCCAACGCTACCGTTTCAATCTCATCAGTACGATAAATTTTGGAAAGAGAGTTCAATGTTATCATAACTTCTAGTATTTAAATTATTTAATCTTCAGCTTATTCTTGTTCTTATATGCACTCATATCGCTTACCACTACCCTGTCACCCGGTTGCAATCCACTCAAAACTTCTACATATTCAAAGTTTGAATCACCCAACTGTATCTTACGTTTGACCAGTTCATTGTCAGAGTTGCAGACAAACAATTCGTATTCACCACGCCCCACATAGAAAGAGCCATTGGCAACACGCATCACATCTTCCTTCACGGCATTCATCACATAAACATCTGTCTTCAATCCGGAGCGCAGACGACGGTGATTATCTTCCTTCAACTGAACCGTGAATGATATGACGCCATTCTTGGATAACGGTGTTACACTGCTGACCGTTCCTTCCAGTTTATCGCTTCCTATCTTAACAATTGCTTTTCCTCCAGCTGCCACACGGTCGCCATACGTATCAGCAATCTCGCCTTCTACCTTAAAATGACTTAAATCGGAAATGATAGCGACTTGTCCGCCTTCGGAAACCTGCGCACCAATCTGGTTATTAATATAGGTAAGAATAGCTTTGCGCGGAGAACGGATTTGCGCATCATCCAAAGTACGTTTCTTTTCGGAAAGGCTCTTGCGGAAGATATTAAAATCAAGCTCCTGAACTTTTAGTTCGGCAGCAGCTACTTCCTTCTCATTTTTATATTGTTGCTGAAGTTGTTCGTACTCTAATTGAGCCACATTATAGCTCAATTCAGCCTGGCGTACCTTATCCGTTGTTCCTGCACCGAGACTGTCCAGATAGTGTTCATTTCTCAACTCCACTTTCATACGACTCAATTTCATTGCCGAAACTTTAATCTGCATCGCCATATCGGAAAGCTTCGTCTGATTATTGACACGAAGCTGATCGAGCTTATACCGACGCATCTGCTCTTCGTCCAGCAACTTTTTATATTCGGTTTCCGTACTCTGAAGATCTAGTTTCAGAATCGGAGTACCTACATCTACGCTATCTCCTCCTTTTTTATAAACTTCAAGAATACGACTGTTGATTGGAGAATTGATTATTTCTTCAAATGCAGGAACCACCTTGCCGGAAGCACTGACACTTACCTCAATAACTCCTGTATCGACTGTGGAAAAGACAAGATCTTTTGCCTCCACTCCTGCCCTTAGTACAGATATAAGTACACCAATGACAACAATACTTGCCACCCCGATGGATGAATAACGAATGATCTTCTTGTTACGTTCTTTCTGACGTATTTCTTTAGGAATTTCTCTGTCCATATCTGATCGTTTACGATTTTATCATGTATCAATTTAGCATTTCATATACCA
>ERZ1673752.3863-NODE-3863-length-13489-cov-13.235968_pt1 | contig 13489 bp, 10 predicted proteins | sample MGYA00580195_ERZ1673752 | MGnify/ENA primary metagenome ERZ1673752 (study PRJEB41218, sample SAMN15661744) | gut metagenome | host: Homo sapiens | place: Canada: London | collected 2015-08-20/2019-03-30 | study: EMG produced TPA metagenomics assembly of...
ATGGTGAATTCAGTCCGGTTCACCATCTTTTTGTAACTGTTGTGGAAATACCTGTATCGCAGCTGATGCATAATATGTTATAATTTACAGATAGTGTAGCTGTCCAGAACTTTTATAGTTAAAATAAAAGTACAGCCTTTCGATTCATTCAATTAGCTGTACTCTCATTTCCTAGATTGACATGATCCAGCAAAGGGATTGCGTAATTGATATCGTTACGCTGCCCTTCACGGATCATAAAATAAACCGGATAACCGTATGCATCTACAACTGCATGGATTTTTGTGCTGGCTCCACCACGGCTGTGTCCGATTTCGTTTGGAGGCCCCCTTTTTTTGCTCCAGCATTATGCTGATGAGCTTTGACGATAGAAACGTCCATTGACAGTTCTGTTAATTCGGCTTCTAAGCTCAAAACACGAAAAATATTATCAAGGGTGCCGTCTTCAATCCATTTACGGAAACGGGAATAAACCGTTTGCCAGGAGCCATAACGTTCTGGAAGGTCTCGCCATGGAGCTCCGCTACGAGCAATCCAAACAATTCCATTCAGAATTGTCCGGCTGCATTTTTGTGGGCATCCCTGTTTTCCAGAATTTTCAGGCGGCAGTAATGAAGCTATACGGATCCATTCTTCATCGGTTAATTCGTATCGTCTCAACATAATTTTTCAATTCTATCATAAAAGGATTTTGGGTTCAAGATGGGGTAATGAGAAATTTTCTATTCGGATGTCCTGTTTATTCTTTATGATCATTCCAATACATGCGACAGTGCAGTGCCCTTTCCGGAAATAATAAAACGGCTTATATCTTCATGCTCCAGTTCAAAATTGGTGTCCAGGGCTATCCTTTCGCCTGATAGTTTTCATACAGTTCAGAAAAGAAGCTGTTCTTTCAGTTTCCATTTTCTGTTCCTGGAAGTAAAGGCTGCCTCCACAGAATTCAGAAGCAGCAGCCTTTTCTGCTCCTGGGTAAGATTTAACAGAGATTCCATATATCGGAATTCCCGGGAAAGGGTTGTTCTTTCAATCGCCGGATCGTCGGTATTTAAGGTTACCTTAAGTCCCATTTCGAGAAATGCTTTCAGCGGATAAGCAGACATTTCTTCCACAGCTTTTGTCTGGCGGTTGCTTGTAGGACACATTTCCAGAAAAACGCCCGTATCTTTTACAAGCTGTATCACTTCTTCATTACCTGTGATCCGCACGCCGTGGCCAATCCTGGCCGCACCCATATGAATGGCCGTTCTTACATCGCCGGCATCACCGGCCTCGCCTGCATGGATGGTAAATGGAACCTGATATTCTCTTGCTTTTGCAAAAAGCGCCTCGTAATTTTCTGTTGGAAAGAGTGCCTCGGCTCCTGCAAGATCGATAGCAACCACGCCGCCATCTTCAACAAGATATTTTTTTGCCAGCTCCAGAGTTTCCAGATTTTCTTTCTGGTTAAGATCACCGCGCATACAGCATAAGATCAGATTACCGGGGATGGGAGCTCTTTTCAGACCACGTAATGCAGCATGGATCGCTGTTTCCTGAGTCATTTCCTTCTGTGTATGGAGCTGTGGGGCAAAACGAAGTTCTGCGTAGATCACACCGTCTTCTTTCATTTCAGAAAGGATAAGATAAACAGCCTCTTCCAATGCCTCTTCTGTCTGAAGAAGAGAAAGAGGCAGGTCAAAGCATTTCAGAAAATCATTGAGATTTTCGCAGGTATCCGGCACAGAAAGGAGAGAAAGAAGCTCTTCATCTGTGGCAGCCGGAAGCGTGATCTGCTGCAATGCGGCAAGTTTTCTGGCTATCTCTGTGGTAATGCAGCCGTCCAGATGTGCGTGGAGATCGATGTAGTGATCAATTCTATTTTCTGTTTTCATAGGCGCTAAGTACCTCCCTGGTTGGATTTATTCTTATCCCTGAAATGGTTTTGCGTTTCTTATGGTATCTGTCGGAAGGAAATATTAAGGTGAATTCCGGGTTATATTTCCTGTGTGGCTTTTTTTAACCAGGATTGCTCTTCTTCATTCAGATACGGAGAAATCTTTTCGTATACAAGGGCATGATACTGATTGAGCAATTTGCGCTCTCCTGCTTCCATCTGTTCCGGATCGATACCTTCCAGATCAAATGGGACCAGAGTCAGTGGCTCAAATTTCATAAACTGGCCGTAAGATGTTTTTTCGGCTTTTTTGCAAACTACAAGATTTTCGTGACGGATGCCGAATTCATTTTCCGCATAATATCCTGGTTCATCGGAGGTGATCATCCCTTCTTCCAGAACAGGAGCCGGAAGCTCGGCAGGGCTTTTCCAGCGGAAGCTCTGCGGTCCTTCGTGTACATTGAGAAGATAACCTACGCCATGGCCGGTTCCGTGGTTGTAATCCTCTCCCATAGCCCAGAGAGGTCCTCTAGCCAGGGCATCCAGATTCAGGCCGGTACAGCCGTAACGGAATTTTGCTGCTGCTAGGTTCAGGTGTCCACGGAGTACTGCTGTGAAATATTTTTTTTCTTTTTCAGTAACCGGGCCAAGTACAACGGTGCGGGTGATATCAGTAGTGCCCTCCAGATAATGTCCGCCTGTATCCATCAGAACCAGCCCTTTTGGCTCCAGTGGAATATTGGTTTCTTCTGTTGCACTGTAATGGACAATGGCTCCATGTGCACCGTAGGCAATGATGGGATCAAAGCTGTTTCCCTGAAAATTCTCCTGTACGGAACGGAATTCATAGAGCTTATCAGCAGCGGAAAGCTCGGTGATCTCCTTCATTCCCACATTCTTCTTCAGCCAGTGGATAAACTTCACCATTGCAACGCCATCTTTAATATGGGCTGTCTTTTCATTCCGGACTTCGGTTTCATTTTTGATGGCTTTTGGGAGAAGGGTCAGATTTTCACCGTCCAGGATCGTTACCGTCTTTGGAATACTGCTGACCAGCCGGCTGTTTACATTGTTTCTGGAAAGAAATACCTTTTTCTCTTCGGGGATTGTCTGTACATAGGTGTAAATATCATCATATGGATAAATGGCAATACCGTCTTTGGAAAGTGCTTCCTTAACAGAATCCGAAAAGGCTTTTTCATTGACAAAAAGACGGAGCTCACTGTCATCCAGCACAAGATAGGAAAGAACTACCGGGCAGCAGTGGATATCATTTCCGCGGATATTTAAAAGCCATGCAATGTCATCAAGGGAAGTGAGGATAAAGAGGTCTGCGCCCTTCTCTTTCAGTTTGCTGCGGATCTCACGGATCTTGTCTGCTCTGGATCTTCCGGCCCATTTTTCGGATAATTCCATTACCGGTTCACAGGAAAGTGCTGGACGATCATCCCAGATATTTCCGATGAGATCCTCATTTACAGAAAAATGTACCTGTTTTTTTTGAAGGATTCTTTCTAGCGTCTCTGCTTCTTCTGCGCTTACGGTACGGCCATCGAAGCCGAGACACATTCCCTCTTTCAGATTTTCTTCCAGGAATTTGTGGATCGTTGGTACGTCCGGTTCTCCCATCTTAAACAGAGTAACCGGAGTTCCCTCTAACTGCTGTGCAGCCTGGATAAAATATCTTCCGTCTGTCCAGAGTCCGGCCATGTCCTGCATGATCACGGCAGTTCCGGCAGAACCGGTAAATCCGGTGATGTATTTTCTGCATTTAAAATAATCCCCAACATACTCAGAACCATGAAAATCATCGGTCGGAACCAGATAAGCATCGATTCCCTTTTCCTTCATTTGTTTTCGAAGAGCTGTGATCCGTTCTGTAACTGTCATAATCTTATGCCTCCTCTGTATAACTGTTCTTTATCGCAAAGCCATGATCCATAGGGCCGTTTCCCTTTCCCAGATCCAGCATGGCAGCAAGGGCTCCGGAAATATAGTCCTTGGCACGGTTTACAGATTCCACCATGGAAAATCCCTTTGCAAGGTTGGAAGTGATGGCCGAGGAAAGAGTACATCCTGTTCCGTGGGTGTTGGGATTGTCGATCCTTTTTCCCTCAAACCACTGATATGTTCCATTCACATAGAGAAGATCATTGGCATCATTGAGCTTATGTCCGCCCTTGCAGAGAACTGCACAGTGATACTGCTCGGAAACCTGTTTTGCAGCTTCGATCATATCATCGGCGCTTTTGATCTTCCGTCCGGTAAGCACCTCGGTTTCCGGGATATTGGGGGTGAGAAGATCTGCAAGAGGGAACAGTTCTTCCTTCAGAACATCCACCGCTTCCTCACTGATCAGTCTTGCACCGCTTGTGGCAACCATAACCGGGTCCACCACGATATTTTTTGCCCGATACTGTCGGAGCTTTCCTGCGATCATATGGATCAGATCACTTTCGGAAACCATTCCGATCTTTACTGCATCCGGAAAGATATCCGTAAAAATACAGTCCAGCTCCTGACCCAGGAACTCTGCGGTTGCATTCTGGATGGCTGTGACACCGGTGGTGTTCTGGGCAGTCAGCGCGGTGATGGCACTCATGGCGTATACTCCGTTTGCCATCATGGTTTTAATATCGGCCTGGATCCCGGCTCCTCCGCTGGAATCGCTGCCTGCGATGGTTAATGCTGTTTTCATCTTTGGTTTCCTCCGTTTTCTGTGAATATATGGTTCTGTAACTCTGTCAGATCCCGACAGTAGATATAGGCATCCTTTTTCAGCTGTTCCTGATCCGGTTCTCCCAATGCGTCATAAATACCGGCAGTCAGAAATCCTGCATTTCCGGCAGTCTGCAACGCGTAGAGTGAATCCTCCACAACCAGCGTCCGGGATGGCTCCGTTCCCAGTGCTTCTGCAGCTGTAAGATAGACCTTCGGAGAATGTTTGCTTTCTCCGATCTCACTGGTGGTATAGATTTTATCAAAAAAGGAAAGAAGTCCGTTTCTTTCCAGCGCCCGGCAGATATGTTCCCTGGGGCTTGAGGTTGCCACCGCAGCCGGGATTTTCTGTTCTGCAAGGCATTGAAGAAGTTCTCTGGCACCTGATTTTGCCGGGACCTCTTCAAAATAGTATTTACGGATCCGGGATTTCAGATCCATCACGATCTTTTCTTCGGAATACGCAAGAGTAAACCTGTTTTTCAGCCAGTCCGCTCCCTGCTCCATACTCATGGGAAAAAGGATTTCGTCCATTTCCGCAACCGGCTGATATCCCAGATCTGTAATATATCGTTTTCCAAGCTCCTTCCAAACAGAGAGCGAATCCAGAAGGACGCCGTCTGCATCAAATATCACGGCTTTTATAGGAAAAATCATGTTTATACTCCTGAAAATTTTTTTTGTGATACTCTGTCATTGGAACATTACGAAATAATTTCCCATGACATAAAAAACTGATATAAAAAACGCGGATATATCACAAAAGATATATCCGCATTTATTATAAGCCGCAGATATCCAAAATGCAACCGGGAGTTAAGGAGGCTCATCTGAAACAGCAGCTCTATTTTCAAAACATTTTTTATTCTTTACCGTTAAAACAATATGTGCATACATTACAAGGATCGATCCCAATGGATTCCAGAAGATCATCCAGTCTGTGATAACGGAGAGTTGTAAAATTCTGCATCTTGCAGATATCCTGTACCATCTGCTCGTATTTCTCTGTATGCGGATCTGCATATTCATCCAGAACTTCCTGCGGACAGTTGGGGCCTTCTCTCTTCTCAATCACCTGACGGGTGATCAGCTCCATCTCAGATTTGGAACGTGAGAAGTTTAAATATTTGCAGCCGTACATGATTGGCGGGCAGGCAGGACGGACATGAACCTCTTTGGCTCCGCTGCGGTACAGAAATTCGGTTGTCTCGCGAAGCTGGGTGCCACGTACGATGGAATCGTCTATGAGAAGAAGTTTTTTATCCTTGATCAGCGCACGTACCGGGATCAGTTTCATTTTGGCAATAAGGTTACGCTGGTTCTGATTGGTCGGCATAAAAGATCTGGGCCAGGTTGGTGTATATTTAATGAATGGTCTTGCGTAAGGAATGCCGGATTCATTGGCGTATCCGATGGCATGGGCAATGCCGGAATCCGGAACACCGGCTACAATGTCCGGGTGCACGGAATCGCCGTCTCTTTTTGCAAGCATGCTTCCACAGCGGTAGCGCATCTCCTCTACATTTACACCTTCATAAGAGGCTGTCGGATATCCGTAGTAAACCCAGAGGAAGGAACAGATCTTCATTTTCTTTCCGGGCTCAACCAGAGTTTTGACTTCGTCTGCTGTTACGAATACGATCTCTCCGGGGCCAAGTTCTTTATAATCTTCGTATCCAAGGTTGATATAGGCATGACTTTCAAAGGAAATACAGTATGACCCCTCTTTGCGGCCAATTTCCACAGGAGTTCTGCCCATCTTGTCACGGGCTGCATAAATTCCGTCTTTTGTCATAAGAAGCAGAGTCATGGAGCCGTCGATCAGTCCCTGTACGTACTGGATACCTTCCACAAAATTGTCCTTTTCACAGATCAGTGCAGCGATCAGTTCGGTCACATTGACTGTTCCGTTGGTCATCTCCTGAAAATGTACCTTGGTCGTATCATACAGCTGCTGCAGAAGTTCATCATAATTATTGATCTTTCCCACAAAAGTGAGGGCAAAGCTGCCGATCCTGGAACTGAACAGAAGGGGCTGAGGCTCATAATCAGAAATACATCCGATTCCCATATTTCCCTTCATGGAACCCACATCTCCGTCAAATTTTGTACGGAAAGGCGTGTTCTCAATGTTGTGGATGGCACGGTCAAATCCATGTTCTCCGTAAACAGCCATACCTCCGCGGCGTGTTCCCAGATGAGAATGGTAATCCACTCCGTAAAAAAGCTCCAGTACACAGTCATCTTTCGATGCTACTCCAAAAAATCCGCTCATAATGCGCTCCTCTCTACTACTATGATGTTAACGATTTCTGTTATCGTTCCTATATCCATAATCGCTATCAGTATAGCATAAGAGAATTGAAAATAAAAACCAATTTGGCGGATAATCCTGCTTTTTCAGAATAAACTATAAAGATATTAGCCGGATTTATAGAAGTGGAAAAATTTTTCTGTATGAGACAAAAGAAACAGCTCCGCTTTTACAGAACTGTTTCTTTTGGCCATTTGGCAAATATGTGGTTTAAAAATCCGGTTTATTCCTGGGTGATTCCCTTAAACTCGTAACCGGCTTCCTTGATCACTTCTTCAACCTTTGCCTCGTCAACCTTCTCAGGTACAGAGAATACAGTTGTTCCGTTCTCGTGGGAAGAAACTACGTCTTCTGCTCCGAAAGCTGCCTGGATGGCTTTGTTTACGTGTGCCTCACAGTGTCCGCACATCATTCCTTCTACATTGACCGTTACCTTTACCATTGTTTTGTTCTCCTTTTCTTCTTTTATATTTTCATCATGACTGATGTGTAATGTTACCGGATTTTTGATCGTTTTGTCTTTGGCTGCATTGTGGATCTGAAACAGATTCAGACGCAGTGCATTTGTTACAACACAGAAGCTGGAAAGACTCATGGCCGCAGCTCCGAACATCGGATTCAAGGTCCATCCGAAAAGTGGGATCCAGACACCTGCTGCAAGGGGAATGCCGATTATATTGTAGAAAAATGCCCAGAAAAGATTCTCATGGATATTCCGAAGTGTGGCGCGGCTTAAACGTACTGCCGCTGGAACATCGCTTAACTGGCTCTTCATCAGAACGATATCTGCCGCATCAATGGCAATATCTGTTCCTGCACCGATGGCAATTCCGATATCGGCTCTTGTAAGTGCCGGCGCGTCGTTGATACCGTCACCGACCATGGCAACCTTTCCCTGCTCCTTCAGAGCGCGGATCACACTTTCTTTTCCATCCGGAAGAACTCCTGCGATCACATCGTCAACTCCTGCCTGAGCTCCGATGGCTTTTGCGGTACGCTCATTGTCACCAGTAAGCATAACTACACGGATTCCCATGTTCTGAAGCTCTTTTACTGCACGGGGACTGTCTTCCTTGATCACATCCGCAACTGCGATGATTCCCAGAAGTTTACCGTTTCGTGTGAAAAGAAGGGGCGTTTTTCCCTGCTCTGCAAGCTGCTCGGCTCTCCTGTTAAGGTCTGCGGAAACATTTGTCTGGCTGCTGATAAATTTCAGGCTTCCGCCTGTCAGTTTGTCACTTCCAAGTATAGCGAAAAGTCCGTTTCCCGGAAGTGCCTGGAAGCCGGTTACTTCACCTGTGGCAAGGTTCTCTTTCTCGGCTTTTTTGAGAACTGCCTTTGCCAGTGGATGTTCACTTTTTTTCTCCAGTGCACAGGCCAGAGAGAGAAGCTCTGTTTCTGTAACTCCCTCAGCCGGGAGAATATCTGTTACCTCCGGCTGACCGCTTGTAATGGTTCCGGTTTTATCCAAAGCGACGATCTGGACTTTTCCTGCTTCCTCCAGGGAAACAGCTGTTTTGAAAAGGATTCCGTTTTTGGCACCCATACCGTTGCCGACCATAATGGCAACCGGTGTTGCAAGGCCAAGTGCGCAGGGGCAGCTGATGACAAGAACGGAAATCCCCCTTGCCAGAGCATAACCGAAGGTCTGTCCTGCAAGAAGCCAGATGATCGTTGTGATCACTGCGATTGTGATCACTGCCGGTACAAACACACCGGAAACACGGTCTGCGATCTTTGCGATCGGTGCCTTGGTGGCTGCCGCATCACTGACCATTTTGATGATCTGGGAAAGGGTGGTATCCTCTCCCACTCTGGTCGCTTCGCATTTGATAAATCCGGACTGATTCACAGTTGCCGCAGAAACCATATCTCCGGTTTCTTTATCAACCGGGATACTCTCGCCGGTCAGTGCGGATTCATTGACTGCGGTGGTTCCTTCCAGGATCATTCCGTCCACCGGAATATTCTCTCCCGGGCGGACGACAAAGGTTTCTCCTTTCTGAACCTGCTCAATAGGAACGGTAAATTCCTGTCCCTTTCGTACCACGACCGCAGTTTTGGGTGCCAGCTTCATAAGGCTTTTAAGTGCATCCGTTGTCTTTCCTTTAGAACGGGCTTCCAGCATTTTTCCTACGGTGATCAGTGTGAGGATCATGGCTGCAGATTCAAAATAAAAATCCATCATGTAATTCATAACTGCAGCAGAATCTCCATCTACCTGTGCTCTTGTCATGGCAAACAATGCATAGACGCTCCACAGGAAGGATGCCATGGAGCCAAGAGCTACCAGAGTATCCATATTTGGGGAACGGCGCCACAGACTCTTAAATCCATTGATGAAAAATTTCTGGTTGATCACCATAATGATACCAGCCAGGAGCAGCTGTACCAGTCCCATGGCTACGTGATTGCCGTCAAACCATTTCGGCAGTGGCCATCCCCACATCATGTGCCCCATGGAGAAATACATCAGCACCAGCAAAAATCCCACGGATGTGATAAGACGTTTCTTTAGGATCGGAGTTTCATGATCTTCCAGCGCTTCTTCTGCCGCAGACATGGAAATCTTCGCTCCGGCAGCTCCGCCCTTTAAGGATGCACCATATCCGGCGGCTTCCACTGCGGCAATGATCTCACCGGATGAAGCGGTTCCTTCAACTCCCATGGAGTTGGTCAGAAGACTGACGGAACAGCTATTCACCCCCGGAACCTTCGATACGGCTTTTTCTACACGGGCAGAGCAGGCGGCGCAGCTCATACCAGTTACATTATATTGTTCCATTTTCTTTCAGTACCTCCTAAAATCCAGTTTGTCCCTTTATTTCATCAGCTTCTGGAGGGTTGCTACTAGCTCATCAATGGTCTCATCCTTACCTTCCCGGATATCCCGGGCAACGCAGGTGCGGATGTGGCTGGCAAGCAGCTCTTTGTTGAACGCATTTACTGCAGCATTGACTGCAGCGGACTGAATCAGGATATCATTACAGTAGGCATCATTCTCCATCATTCCTATAATGCCTCTGATCTGGCCTTCAATACGTTTCAGACGGTTGATCAGCTTTTTTTTCTCCTCCTCTGAACGTGCAGTGTGTTTTTCACAACAGCAGGGACAGGCTTTCTTTTCAGACATAGGCTGTCTCTCCTTTCTCATAAATACCCTTATGGGGTATCCTCTATATATGGAATAATATATACCCTCATGGGGTATTTGTCAATAGAAACAGTATTTTTATAATAAAAAAGCCCGCTCATCCGATAATGGCAATGAGCGGGCAATATAAACTTATAATTAGCCGAATCAGGTAAGTCCCCAACGGGGTTACGAAAAACAATAAGCAGTGGGTGAGGACTTGTCTATAATTCTACTCTTCCACGATATGTCCGAAATAATAGAATCCCTTGCAGGTATCCAGGCTTACTTTTACATATTTGCCGATGAGATTTTTTTCTCCCGGGAAATGAACCAGAAGATTATGCTGGGTACGGCCAGTAAGAGTACCCTTCTCCCGGTTTTCATCTTCTACCAGGATTTCCTGAATGGTTCCCTGGAAACGGGAGGAATTCTCCCGGCCCTTTTCCTGTACCAGGGTAAGAAGACGGCTGAAACGGTCTTTTACCACATCCTCCGGCACCTGATTTTCCATGCCGGCTGCAGGGGTTCCGCTTCGTTTGGAATAAATAAATGTGAAGGCAGTATCGTAATTTGCCTTTCTTACAACATCCAGTGTTTCCTGGAAATCTTCTTCTGTTTCTCCTGGAAATCCGACCATGATATCTGTTGTCAGCGAAATATCCGGGATCGCCTTACGGATCTTATCTACCAGCTCCAGATATTTCTCCTTGTCGTAACGGCGGTTCATTTCCTTTAAGACTCTGCTGCTTCCGGACTGCAGCGGAAGATGCAGATGGTGACAGATCTTCTGGCTCTCTGCCATGGTCTGGATCAGCTCATCGGACAGGTCCTTCGGATGGGAAGTCATAAAACGGATACGCTTCAGCCCTTCGATCTTTTCCACTTCTTTCAGAAGTTCTGCAAAGGTCACCGGTGTTTCCAGAGTTTTACCGTAGGAGTTTACATTCTGGCCAAGAAGCATGATCTCAGTAACGCCATCTGCGACCAGTTCCTCGATCTCGCGGATGATGGCCTGTGGCTCGCGGCTCTTTTCGCGGCCGCGGACATAAGGAACGATGCAGTAGCTGCAGAAGTTATTGCAGCCAAACATTACGCTGACTCCTGTTTTGAAGGAGTATTTGCGGGAAGTTGGCATGCCCTCTACGATCTCATCGGATTCCTTCCAGATATCAATGATCTGGTCGTCGGTCTGCAGCGTCCGGTAAAAAAGCTCCGGGAATTTGTGGATATTATGGGTTCCGAATACAAGATTTACATATTTATAATCCTTGCGGATCTTTTCTACTACGTGATGCTCCTGCATCATACATCCGAACAGTACGATCTTCATATCCGGGTGCTCCCGTTTGATGCTCTTTAAATGTCCAAGATGTCCATAGATCTTCTGATTGGCATTTTCCCGGACTGTGCAGGTGTTAAATACAACTGCATCAGCATCCTCGGTATCTACCATTTCATATCCCATTTTTTCCATGATGGCCGCAATAGACTCTGTCTGGATGGAGTTCATCTGGCATCCTTCGTTCTGGATGTGGAAGGTGGGATGTTTCGTACTGCTTTTGGCAAGAAGCTCTTTACATTTTTCAATGTACTGAAGCTGGATCTCTGTTTCTTTGTTCTGGCTCAAATCAATTCCTCCAATAATTAAAAATTTCATATGTATCTATAAATTATTTTTCTTTAGACAATATCAGACGGGAGCATTGAACTCCCGTCTGATATATCATACAGAATTTACAGTTGTCTGTCAAAGAGTTTTTATAATAGCGGTGCAAAAACTCTCAGTACGTTCTGAATGGCACGTACCACAATATTTCTCTTCTGGCAGAATGCCAGATCAATGGGATCACAGTACTCCAGAGTTTCTGTAAAATCATCCCGGATGTCCAGGATCACATCATTCTTATACATCCAGACACCATCTTCAAAATGCAGATAAAGGCTTCGGTAATCCAGATTTATGGTTCCTACGACGCCTACTTTGTCATCACAGACAAAAGATTTTGCATGTAAAAATCCCGGCTGGTATTCGTAGATCTTTACACCTGCTTCCAGAAGCTGCTTATAATAAGACTGTGTCAGCAGGAAGACCATTTTTTTGTCCGGGATACCTGGTGTCATGATCCGGACATCCACACCGCTTTTTGCAGCGAGGCACAGGGCGGTCATCATCTCATTATCTATGATCAGATATGGTGTGCAGATATAAACATAGTTTTTGGCGCGATTGATAATATTAAGATAAACGTTCTCTCCTACGATCTCATCGTCCAGGGGGGAATCACAGAATGGCTGGACATAACCGCTTCCCGGAAAATCGTTGGGGTGCCACCTGTGCGGAACATAATTTCCGAAATCAAGAGAAGTATCTGTTCTGGTAACGATTCCCCACATATACAGGAACATAGCTGTCATATTCCAGACGCCTTCTCCTTTCAGCATAACGGCTGTATCCTTCCAGTGACCAAACCGTTTTCGTTGATTGATATATTCGTCAGCTAGGTTGATGCCGCCGGTAAAACCGGTCCAGCCATCGATCACACAGATCTTACGGTGGTCACGGTTATTCTGGATAATATTAAGAATCGGACGGAACCGGTTGAATACTTCGCATTTGATTCCTCGCCGGCGCATCTCCTGATCATACTTGTATGGCAATGTGGTAAGGCAGCCGAAGCCATCATAGATCAGTCGGACATCCACTCCTTCTTTAGCCTTTTTTTCAAGGATATTAAGGATCGTCTGCCACATTACCCCGTCATTTATGATGAAATATTCGATAAAAATAAAATGCTTTGCCTGCTCCAGTTCATGCACCAGAACCGGAAACATATCATCTCCTACCTGAAAATACTCTGCTGTGGTATTCTCGTGAACCGGATATCTTGAATACTGCCAGATGTAATCCGACTGGATCCTCATGGAACGGTCGTCTTCGTTTAAACGTTTTCTTGTGAGCTCTGAGCCTTCCAGGTATTCAGCAGTTTCATCAATAAGATTCTGATAATGCTGCTCCATTACAGCGCCGATCCGTGACTTACCGAAAAGAAGGTACAGGGAAACACCAAATACCGGAAAAATAAGGATCAGCATCGTCCAGGCGAGCTTATAAGATGGATTGATCTTTTTATTTACGATCCACAGAACAACCAGAAAACCTATGGCCTGCATTCCGATCGTCACCCATCTGGAGTATTCCATAAGCCGGAAAAGGGCGATCAGCAGCCATGCCAGCTGCACAACAAGAGCCAGAGCTACATAAAAAATTCGATTAAATAATAATTTAAGGAGCGATCGCAATGGTTTGATAATCAGTTTAATACACAAATTCATATTTCTTTCCTTCGTCAAACGTTCCTGTTTCTATTTAATTAAAAATCCCTGACCATACAGCCAGGGATTTTTGCGCACAATTAATTATATTTACGTTTTCTTGCGGCTTCAG
>ERZ1673752.3864-NODE-3864-length-13489-cov-6.156990_pt1 | contig 13489 bp, 7 predicted proteins | sample MGYA00580195_ERZ1673752 | MGnify/ENA primary metagenome ERZ1673752 (study PRJEB41218, sample SAMN15661744) | gut metagenome | host: Homo sapiens | place: Canada: London | collected 2015-08-20/2019-03-30 | study: EMG produced TPA metagenomics assembly of...
CGGAAATGCCGGAGAAAGTATCCGCCCCCTCTTTCGCTGAATTTTGTGAAACGAATTCCCCCTTTAAAAATAATTCTTTGACCGGAGGTCAGCCGAAAGATGAGATAAAAAAAAGCATTCGCGCATCAATAAAATATATCCGCGATGAATTTTGCAATATGATACAACTTATCCATACGTTTTTTACGACACGTGAAAAAAACTTTAAAGTGTTTGACCTTCTCGGTATTTTGCAGGATGATGTGATTACTAAAAAACGAATACAGGGAGTTTTCACCTATGCGGATATTGCACAGCTTGCCATTGATTGCCTCGTTGACGATATTGATTTACGGAATTTTTATAAAAATGAATACGATGCAATTATGATTGATGAGTTTCAGGACAATAACAGTTTGCAGCGGGATTTGCTTTTTTTGCTTTCAGAAAAAAAAGAACTGCACTCTGCATCGATTCCGACTGCGACCGAGCTAGCGGAAGATAAACTTTTTTTTGTTGGCGATGATAAGCAATCGATTTATTTATTCCGCGGTGCCGATGTTTCCGTTTTCAAAAAATTGAGCGGCGCGTTTGTAACCGACACACCGATTAACTTGGATACCAATTACCGCAGTGAAAAAAATCTCATCCAATTTTTTAATTTTGCTTTTGCACGGGTTTTTTATTCCGAAGAAAATCCTGCCGGTGATATGCTCACCGAAGAGCAATTACTGCATGAAGCCCGTTTTGTGCCTATCAAGTCGCACCGCGAAACGCCGAACGTTTTTCCCTCCGTAATGATGCTTACGTGCGAAAACTTTAAAGAGCAGGTCGAAGAAGAGCCGGAAAATTTTTTGGATAAAAATGAAACGGAAGCTTTTATCCTTGCGAAAAAAATTTCCGAGATGGTACAGACGGGGGTTACCGTACGCGATAATGAAACCAATCAAGCCCGTCCGTGTCGGTATTCCGACTTTGCAATTCTTTTTAAAAGCACGACCTATCAAACAACGGTTGAACGCTTTTTACGACGGGCGGAAATCCCGTATCAATCGGTGCAGCAAAAGGGCATTTTTTACGACGCCCCGATTAACGATTTACTGGCGTTAATTCAGCTGGCGCTGCATCCGGATGATCGACTTAGCTTTGCACAAGTATTGCGCTCTCCGTTCGTTTCACTCGACGATGAGGATTTTGCCGCACTCTTTTTAGCAAATGATTCCGATAATCCGCTTGAAGCGTTTGCAGCGGAATCGGCACTGGCGCTTTCGGATAAAGCACAAAAAAAGTTTTATGCTGCGCGGGAATTATTTTTACGGACAAAAAAATATGTTGTCGAAAATACCTGTACGGAACTTATCTCAAAACTCTGGTATGATGAAGGCTACCGTTATTTACTTTTACAAAATGCGGACTATCAGCGGTACTTGGAACTGTACGATTACCTTTTTGAAATTGCCCGTCTCGCCGATGCGCAATCGGCTTCTGTTGAAGATTTTTTAACGCAAGTTCGTGCCTACATTTCCAATGAAGACAAACTGGATGACATGGATATTCCCGTTCCGAAGATCGGTGAAAATAAAAATGCGGTTACTCTTTTGACGATTCATAAAAGTAAGGGTTTGGAATTTCCGATTGTTTGCATTCCGTTTTGTGCGAACGGCGGCGTTAAGATGAAACTGGAAAGTAAAATTTTTTATTCCGAAAAATACGGGCTTTCAATCAATATGGAAAACGATGATAAAACAAACAATAATATTTTTTTCAATGAATTAGTAGCGTTTAAAAAATTTAAAGCGAGCGCCGAACTGAAACGATTGCTGTATGTCGGTTTAACGCGTGCGGAAAATCATATTATTATGACCGGAATTAAAACGCGTCAGGAAACGGATTCGTTTTATTATCTTTTAAATACGGTTCTTCAAAGTAAAGACAGTTTGGATGCATCGCTGAAAAATATTCTCCGTATCGAGGAGATTACTCCGATTACAAAGCGTGACGCTTATGCCGTTGGGAATAATGCTGCAGCGCTTGAAAAAAAATATGATGTCGATTTTTTTAAACTGCCTGTGAAATCTTTTTCACCGGCGGAAAAAAAATTTTTTACCGCAAGCCATTTGGCGGATGCCGATTTTGATTACGAAAACTTTTCGTTTGATAATGAGCCGGTTGAGAAAAAAACATTTGAGTACACCGATGATGAAGCGGAAACCGTAACGGCAGCTGACCTCGGTACATTGACGCACGCCGCAATTGAAGCTCGTTTTCACAATATGTCTTTTCCGCTGCCGAAACGTGAAGAAGCAAAAATTATACGCTGGTGTGAAAACTTTTTTAACTCGGAACTCGGCGTGCTTGCGTCAGCGGATTCGATGCGCAAAACGGAGTACGGATTTATTACGCGGTATGAAGGAAAAACCGTCGTAGGAAAAGCCGATTTGATTTTCCGACACCGAGATGTGTTGTACATTGTTGATTACAAAACCGATGCGGTGGAAAATCCGGACATGCATGTGGCGCAGCTTTCCGTGTACAAAAAGGCATGTTCTATTCTTTTCGCGATGGAAGAGGAAAAGATACGGGCGTTTATTTTTTACCTGAGGAGCGGTCATGCGGTTGAAGTGTGATAATTGAAAAAAGGAGACGGGACGCCCTGTTGTAGAGGCATGAAAAACTTTGGTTCGCTTTCTTGCATAAAACGGACCCAATAAATAGGCTCTGTTCATCATGTACTATGGATAATCTATCTCAATAGGTTTTTCTCAAATCCGACCTGCTTTTTCTTACGTCCGCTTGACGCGTTTAAATAATTCTTCGCGGGTAATCACAACCCAGAGCGGACGACCGTGCGGACAAAGCGGCTCGGGGAGTGCAAACGCTTTTTGCGCAATATCAAAAGCGGCTTCCGGTGAAAGAATATCTCCGTCTTTGCAGGCAGCTCGGCAGGCGGCTAACGCAAGGATTTCATGCAGTAAATTGGCTCGTTCCAAAACAGCTTTTTTGATATCGGCAGCAAGTTCGGCTTCCGTTCCGTGCCATAGTGCCGGTACCGCCGATACAATCCACACCGAGCCGCCTGCACATTCCAGGTCAAAGCCTTTTTCACAAAGCTGCGTGGCTGCTTGCTGCAATGCGGTATTTTCCGCTTCAGTTTCGGTTTCAATTCGGTACGGCACCAAAAGCTCCTGCTTTTGTCCTGCCGTTTGTTTAAGCGCTTCAAATAAAATCCGCTCGTGCGCCGCATGTTGATCAATCAAATACAAGGTATCGTTTTTTTCAACCGCGATAAAAGTTCCGGCAACCTGTCCCAAAAACCGGAAAGACTGCTGAGGCACATCAAGCGGGCGATGCTCGTTCCGCTGCATGTTTTCACGCTGATAGCGTATGCTCATATCCGCAACGGAAAAATTTTCCTGTGTTTCGCCCCTTCGATACGCGGTGTTCGAAAACGAGCTTTCATATAAACTCCGCTTTTCAAAATTGTCGCTCCTTTTTTGGGCGGTCATTTCGTTCGCAGTAAAATCGAGTGGCTTTGTACTTGCCGCTGTTTCGTCGGTAAAACCTTGCTTCAAAACGGCAATTGTGTGGGCTTTATAAAACTTTGAAACCGCCGTGCTGATTGCTTTATGAATGGCGGAATAGTTTGAAAAGCGAGCTTCGCGTTTTGCCGGATGAATATTAAAATCAATGGCTTGCGGGGCAACATCTAAAAAAGCAAGAGCGACCGGATGCGTTCCATTCGGAAAAAAAGGCGCTGCTCCGTAATCCAAGGCTTGTAAAAAGCCGTACTCATCAATCCGCCGCTTATTTGCAAAAATATACATAAACTGTCGGTTCGATTTTGCAATATCCGGTAACCCCAATACAATCGTCGCCGTAAAGTCATCGCCGGTGGTTTTGATTTCAAAAAAACATTCACGCGGCTCCGGTATATGAAGTGCATCAAGCATCCGCTCTTTAAAATTTTCGGCTTTGCGTAGGTGCAGAGAAACGGAGCCGTTTTGCTCCAGTTTCATCTCTATGGAAGGATTTGCTAAAGCTTTGTCGATAAATACTTGCCGGCACATGCGGGATTCCGTTGCAGGAAGTTTTAAAAATTTTTTTCGTGCCGGAAAATTTGCAAAAAGGTTTTTTACGGAAACGCAGGTTCCCTCGTTGAGTGTCGTTTTTGAAATGCTTCCGTTAAAATAATGAAATGCGAGTGGTCCTTTTTGGGTTGTGGTAATTTCCAGATCGCTAACCGCTTTTATTGATGAAAGAGCTTCACCGCGGAATCCTAAACTGGTAACCGCCAGCAAGTCTTCAATACTTGCTATTTTACTGGTGCTGTGCGTTTCCGTACACAGCGCTAAATCCGCTTCGCTCATACCGAAGCCATTATCCGTTACCGTAATGGAAGTAATACCGCCGTCGGTAAGTTCAACGGAAATTCGGTCAGCTTCCGCATCGATTGCATTATCCAATAATTCGCGCACCACCGATGCGGGGCGTTCAATCACTTCACCCGCTGCAATTTTTTTTGCCGTTTGCTCATCCAATAATTTAACCGGTTTATATGTCATAGCGGTTTGATTGTATCAAAAAGGAGCGGCTTTGACAATATGTTTTTTTTCACCGAGATATGCTCTTGACTTTTTATACTTTTATTCTGATATTTACCGTATGTCTGATGAAAAAAATATTATTCCGATCGATAAACTTTTACCGCCGGTACTCAATATTGTTCCGCTTGCGGGGCGCCCTATTTTTCCCGGTATTTTTACGCCGATGGTGATTACCGATACGGAAGATGTAGAAGCGGTAAATGCCGCTTATGAAGAAAACGGTTTTATCGGCTTTGTGCTACTAAAAAATGAAACCGAACGTCCTTCCGTTAACGATTTACACCATGTCGGAACGGTTGCAAAAATCGCAAAAAAAATAAATCTGCCTGACGGCGGCGTAAACATTTTTGTTTCAACCTATAAGCGTTTTCGAATCGAAAAAGTGCTGAACAACAAAAATCCGATTCGTCTTTGTGTTGAATATCTCGATGATAAAAACTCCGATGCTATTGAAGTTAAAGCGCTTTTGCGAAGTTTGATTGCAGAAATGCAAAAAATCTCGAAAGACAATCCGCTTTTTACCGATGAAATGCGGTTTAACCTCGTCAACATCGATCAGGCGGGAAAAGCGGCTGATTTTATTACGAGCATTTTGAATATTCCGAAGGAAGAACAGCAGGAAGTGTTGGAAACGATTGATGTGCGCGAACGCATGGAAAAGGTATTCATACACATCCAAAAAGAAAAAGAATTTTTAAATATTCAGCGCAAGATTCAAGAAGACCTCAATAACCGCATTGAAAAAAATCAGCGCGAATATTTTTTACGCGAAGAATTAAAATCGCTGAAAGAAGAGTTAGGACTTTCTTCCGATCCGAAAAACCTTGATGAACAAAAGTTCCGAAAGTTAATTGATGAATGTAAGTTTGAAGGTGAAGTTAAAGAAGTCGTCGAAGAAGAATTTAATAAACTGCAAATGCTGGAAACGGGTTCTCCCGACTACAGCGTATGCAGAACTTACCTCGATACTATTTTATCTCTTCCGTGGAATGACAACACGAAAGAAGTATACGATATTGCACAGGCGGAAAAAGTTTTAAATGGCGACCATTACGGTTTGGACGATGTGAAAAAGCGCATTATCGAATACCTTGCCGTGCGAAAATTAAAACAGGACAATAAGGGTGCGATTATGCTTTTAGTCGGTCCGCCGGGTGTCGGAAAAACGAGTGTCGGTATGTCAATCGCAAAAGCGATGAATAAACCTTTTTTTCGCTTTTCCGTCGGCGGTATGCGCGATGAAGCTGAAATCAAAGGACACCGGCGAACCTACATCGGCGCAATGCCCGGTAAAATTTTACAAGGCTTGAAAATCACCAAGTCGAAATCTCCGGTGTTTATGATTGACGAAATCGACAAAATGAACCAAAGCTACAACGGAGACCCTGCGAGCGCATTGCTTGAAGTGCTGGATCCGGAGCAAAACAGTACATTCCGCGACCACTATCTGGATTTGCCGTTTGACCTTTCCAATATTGTGTTTATTTTAACGGCAAATACGCTTGACAGTATTCCGCGTCCGCTTTTAGATCGCGCGGAAGTGATTCGGCTTTCAGGGTACATTGATGCGGAAAAATTGGAAATTGCAAAAAAGTTTTTAATTCCGAAAAGTTTACAAAAGCATGGCCTTACCAAAAAGTCAATTTCCTATTCAACAAAGGATATTCTTTTTATAGCGAATAAATATGCGCGGGAAGCGGGAGTTCGCGGTTTGGAAAAAATGCTCGATAAAATTCACCGAAAACTCGCAACGGAAATTGTAAAAGACGAGCGGGAAGCGACCGAGACTTTAAAACTTTCGGAAGAAATAATTACAAAAATGCTTGGCAAACCTCTTTTCCCCGATGAAACGATTGTTGCAAAAGTGCCGGGAACTGCGATTGGTTTGGCGTGGACGGGACTCGGCGGTGATACGCTTTTAATTGAAAGCATTATTAACCGCGGCAAGGGGGCGTTAAAGCTGACCGGCCAGATGGGCGATGTAATGAAAGAATCGGCAAGTCTCGCATGGTCGTGGGCACGCCGTTACGTTACCGAAAAACGGATTAAGCCGCCTTCTTGGTTTGAAACTCACATTGTGCATTTGCATATTCCTGAAGGAGCGACGCCGAAAGACGGACCTTCTGCCGGTATCACGATGACGGTCGCGCTTATTTCGCTTTTAACCGATACACCGATTCGACCGAAACTTGCGATGACGGGCGAACTTTCGCTTACCGGCAATGTGTTACCGATCGGCGGTTTAAAGGAAAAAACGGTCGCGGCAAACCGAAACGGTATTAAAGACATTATTATTCCGAAGGACAATGTTCGCGATTTGGACGAAATTCCCGACAAAGTAAAAAAAGGAATTACGTTCCATCCGGTGTCTTCCATGGATGAAGTGCTGGAAATCGCCTTTAACGGCAAATTATAAGACATTGATTATCGTACTGATTAATTCAATCAAGAATTAATCAGTATTTTCTTTAACGGGAGCAATCCCTTTTTCTTCCGGTTTATTCAGCGCCCTTTCTATTTGCGTTTTTAGCTTATCGAAATCAGGACGTTCTTTTGCGGAAGGAAAATCAAGGATTGCTTTATCCACCGTTTCTTGTGCGGTTTGATAGTCTTTGATGAATACTAAAATTCGGATGTACGTTAAAAGACTTTCAGGGTCTTCGATGTTTTTTTCAGCAAGCTGGCGATAGAGTTCTTTTCCTTCGCTATTTTTTCCGGTCATAATTAAACTGTAAGCGTATGCTTGTAAAATCATTTCATTATCGGGCTCGCTTTCATATAGTGTATGTAAAATTTTTTTTGCCTCAGCCCACCGGTTCAGCAATCCGTACATGCGTGCGCTATTGTAATCGCAGGCGTTTTTGTACAATGCATCCTTACCGGCTTTTTCATAAAAGTATAAAGCCTTTTCGTAATTTTTTACTTCGGCATACGCATTTGCAATTTCAAAATAGTTTTCATTCAAATTATCCGTGCGTCCTTTTGCGCAAAGGGTAAAAGCCTGCAAGAACAAAAAACAGGTAAAAAATTTTTTCATTGAAAATACCGCACCTCGCGTTTATTTTTCTTCGTGTTTTATTTTGACATTATTCGTTTCATTTGAAGCATTTTCGGAGCGGTCGGTTTGTATTTTTTGAATAGCATAAAACGCCCGCTGTGCAAGATAATAATCGGGTATCGATGATGCAACGGAAGCGTACACATCTTCAGCTTGAGACGCATATTGTAACGTATATAACACATCGGCAAATTGCAAATACGTTTCCCAAAATTTTTTATCGCTTGCCCAATTTTGAATAACCGCATCGTTTCCGCATTGTAAAATTAAATTGCTCAATGTCGTATATTCAAATAAAAAATTTTTCATTTTAACGTACCGTTCCAACTCCGTGGTAACAATGCACACGGCAGAAGCGGAAGTTTCCAATGCTTTGTCGTATGCGCCTTCCGCACAATAGAGCAACGTTAATTTTTGCAGCGCCTCCAAAACCATGTCGCCGTCATGTCGATACAGAATAAAAAATTTTTGCGTTGTTTTATTTTCTTTGAGCGTTTTCAGCATCGCACGAAGCGAAGAACCGGCTGTATTTTTCTGCGCATACAGTGCGTCATGAACGGCAATGCTGAGCAAAAATTTTTCGAATTCGTCCCGTTCGCCAAGCGCTTCATGAACTGCTGCCAGTGAATATAAAATATGTATTTTTTCATCGGGAGTTTCCAAAAAATCTTTTTGCGCCCATGCTTTATTGTAATAATTTTTTGCTTGACTAAATTCGCCTTGCGCTTCAAAAACTCGTCCGATAATATACGCGCTTTCCGGTAAAATACCGGCACGTTTTTTTAAATATATATAGAGGTTTTCCATAGAATCGGAAAGTTCTTTTATGCTTTGCAGTAAAAATACTTCATCGAATAAAGCACAGGTTTTAAAATCTTCCAACTCATAAAGTTTATTATACACGTCGGTGATTTTGTCCCCCATTGCTAAAACACTTTTCCGGTTGCTTGCTTTTGCAATCGCATCATGGAGTGACAGGTAGTACGCCGCATTGGTGTCAGTAGCTTTGTTTGCGAGAACGAGCGCTTCACTTAAATTGCCGCTATCGTATTCGCGTTTTGCCCGCTGCAAGTAATTCCATGTTTTTTCGATTTCCGCATTGACGGGTTTTCGCTTTGTATTCAGCCGAGAATTATCGGAAAAAACTTTTTGCTGTTGTGCGATACACGGAAAAAAAATCAAACTGCAAAGAATCACTGTTAAAAATTTTTTTACGTTATAAGGAACGAAGCTCACGTTCAAAGGCTTCATCAACCGTTTTGTTGTTTTCATTATCACTTTCCTGTTTTAAAAGTATATTTTGCACCACTTTTCCGTGCTTAAAAATAACCGCAAAATCTTTTCCGCCGGTTATTCCAATATCCGCATTTTTTGCTTCACCGGGACCGTTCACCGCACATCCCATCACTGCAACGGTAATATCTTTTTGCAATGCGTACAAGCGGGTTTCCCATCGGTTTAAAAACGAATGAACATCAAAACCGTTACGTCCGCATCGCGGACACGAAATCAAGGTAACACCGCCTTTTATTTTTCCTACGCTCCGTAAAATTTCAACTCCGGCAATAACTTCAAGTTCGCACGGAGCGGAAAGACTCACCCGAAGTGTGTCGCCGATTCCTTTCGTGAGAAGTCGATAAAACGCAACCGTACTTTTAACCGCACCGGTAATTGCCGGTCCGGCTTCCGTCACACCGAGATGGAGCGGAACATCAAAACGGGATTCAAAAAGTTCGTTTGCACGCACCGTGTCTTCAATGTTCGAGGCTTTAAGCGAAACCGCATAATCGGTAAACTGCAAGTGATCGAATATTTCCATCTCCCGCTCGGCGGCTTTTACCAAGGCTTCCGCTTTCGGGAGTTTCTGCAAATCTTTCGGTAGCGAACCGGAATTTACTCCGATCCGTAAAACCGTTCCCGTTTCGCGTGCTTTTTTTATCACGGCTTCGACGTTTTTCGCTCCGCCGATATTTCCGGGATTTATCCGCACGGCAGCAACGTCGGCGGTCATGCAAGCCAAGGCTAACCGGTAATCAAAGTGAATATCGGCAACGAGCGGGATGCCGGTGAGTCGCGAAAGCTTCGTTATAGCCTCCGCACTTTCCTCATCGGGAACGGCAAACCGCATAATTTTCAAACCCGACCGCTCAAGTTCGGAGAGCCGCTCCGCTATGCGGTACAGCGTTTCGTCCGAAGCTCCATGCAAGCTTTCTTTCCACATACTCTGTACGGGGATTTCAGCGCCGCCGCCTATCGGTATTTTTTTGACCGTACCGCGTCCGCCTACAAAAATTTTCCTTGACATCGCATCTTTATTTTCGGCAAAAAAAGAAAAATATTGAACGATTTGTTTTTATCAATGATTTGAAAACCGGTCGAAGCTCAGTGAGAATTGACCTAAAATTCCGTATAGTTTCAGCTCACTGCATAATGAGGCACTGATTAATTCAATCGAGAATTAATCAGTGCCCACCTTTAAAATCTGTTGTTTCGCAAATGTTCAGAATCTACCTTATTATACTGAACATTGAGAAACAATAAAGGAGATACTTTGCTTTGCAAAGTATGCTGTTAAATGGCGTCAAGCCTTTAATCAGCGTTTCCTTAAGCTTACCCTGTTATCCGCTTTATGTATACGGTAAAATGAGTGAACGGATGGATATAAAAATAGGCAATATTTTCTAAAATCAGAGTGCTAATTAATAAACATAAATGTAAGTATAAAAAGCTTTTATAAAATTGATTTTTATAATTCATCACTTCCGTAATCTTGAAAGAAAGATAAAAATTGAGTATAGTATATTTTCGTCTATGGCGTGTTAAAACAAAAAATTTCATGATATTCTTCTTTGTCGAAGGAGTATCATTAGTTGAAAGAATATCATTTTAAGGAGTAAGGTATGGTTATCACGTTACCGAATAACGAAAAAAAAGAATTTGTTCATGCGATTGTTGGCAGGGAGCTCTTGTCTCTTTTTGAAAAAACGGAGTACCCGATTGTTGCCCTCCGCGTTAATAATGAAGTGCTGCCGTTGAATCATATTTTGGATATTGACGCAACGGTTGAGCCGGTAATGCTCAATTCCGAAGATGGTGCCGCGATGTACCGCCGAACGCTCTGTTTTTTGTTGGCAGCTGCGGCGAAAAAAGTATATCCGAATTTACGGCTTTTAGTCGGACACAGTTTGGCTCACGGGTACTATTACACGTTTGAAAATCAAAATCATAAAACGGTTGCGCTTGACAAAATCGAAACGGAAATGCGTTCAATGGTTGAAAAGGATTTACCGATTGAAAACAGCTGGATCAGCTATGAGTCTGCTCAAGATTATTTTAAAAAGGCAAATCAATCGGCAACGTTGAACTTGTTGAATTATTTAAGTAAGCCGAAATTTTTAATTACCAAGCTGGGAGATTACCGCGACCTTTATTTTCAGCCGCTCTTAGATAGGGTCGGAAGTTTGAAAGTGTTTGAACTTTTAAAATATGATGACGGCTTTTTACTCCGGTTCCCGAAATCGCAAACGCCCGGTAAACTGGATACGTTCAAAGATGTGCCGAAGCTGTTCAATATTTATAAAGAATATAAAAATTGGGGGAGGCTAGTCGGCGTGAGTTCCGTCGGAGATTTGAACCGGCTCATTGAAACACGGAACATTGATGATTATATGGAAATGTGTGAAATTTTGCAAAACAACAAAATTGCACAATTAACAACTGATTTTAAAAAGAAAAAAACAGCGCGCCTTATTTTGATTGCGGGACCTTCCAGTTCGGGAAAAACAACGTTTGCAAAAAAACTTTCCCTGCACTTAAAAGTACTTGCGTACAATCCGGCGATTATCAGTTTGGACGATTTTTACTTGGGAGCGGCAAATGCACCGAGAGACGAAAACGGCAAGCCGGACTTCGAGTGTTTAGAAGCCTTGGATTTGGAGCTTTTAAATCAAGTGTTACTTGATTTAATGGATAACAAGGAAGTTGATTTACCGATTTATGATTTTAAAACGAGTTCACGCCGTGATGTAACCAAAAAATTTAAGTTACCGGAAAACGGTATTTTAATTCTTGAAGGTATTCACGGCATTAACGAAAAGCTGACACCGAAAATTCCCGCCGAGCTGAAATATAGAATATTTTTGTCGGCGCTGACGCAGCTCAATTTGGACGATCACAACCGTATTCCGACTTCGGATAACCGCCTGCTGCGGCGGATTGTGCGGGATGCACAGTTCCGCGGAAGCTCAGCAGCAAAAACAATCGAGATGTGGAAAGGCGTGCGCGCCGGTGAAAACAAACACATATTCCCGTTCCAGAATACGGCGGACGCATTTTTTAACACGGCTCTGGATTATGAATTGCCGGTGCTGAAAGTGTACGCGGAGCCGTTATTGCGGATTGTCAAGCCGACCGAGTCGGAGTACAACGAAGCATGCCGCCTGCTGGCGTTTTTGCAAAACTTTTCGGCAGTTCCCGCGAATGCGGTTCCCCGCCGTTCTATTTTGCGCGAATTTATCGGCGACAGTGCATTTAGCTATTAATTATTTAAGCTTTTAAGAAAGGCTTTTATATACTTTATGAGACAATAAAACACAATTAAACATGCGACTAATGTTTCAACTGCGATTAACCAAGCTTGTACTCTGAAATCCGCTTTTCTGAAAAGCTCATGCAGTGCAAGCTTTGCCGATAATCCGCTGATTACGATCGGAAAAGTAAAGGCGGAAAACGACGGGTAAAACGGCAAACGGAGTAAGCGCAGCATTTGGAAAAACATAAAGCAAAAGGTAGCTTGCGAACTTATCAAAAGCACCCAAAGTACGGTTTGATTTTTCACCGGAAAAGAATTTCTATAACCTGCTAAACAAAGTGCAATCGGAGCTGCGCAAATAACCAGCAAAGGCTTTGTCGGCTCCGGACCGTGTCCCAGTTTTGCGTAACGGATCGCAACTACAATAAAAAGTCCGATTGTCCATGTGATTCCCCAATAAAAACAAAACTGTCCGATGGGTACAGCATCAAACAGGGGAGCCGTTACCGAAGCGACCGCAATTCCCACGTAGACGATAAACCATGACGGGAGCACTGTTTTCAATTCGTGTTTGCATAAAAATTTTACTGAAAAGTAAATAATTAACAACACATGTAAAAGAATTGCTGCATACCAAAGTATCACTGCGAATACTCCAATGTATGGCTTTAACCAAGCTGCCAATAACATCAAGTTCATTGAATATGTCGGAAATACGGAAGCCGTAACGGGATTATTCATTTCGTTTTTAAAGCTTGAAAAGTCGGAAAGTATTTTTACGGTAAGCGCTAAAAAAATTATTGCTGATATGAGGTGAAGTATAAAGCGCAGTTTCAGGCTAAAAGAAGCTGATATGTTAAAAAACTCCAGCGTATTTGCCATCTTTGGAGTTATCTGCACGAGATTGCCGAGCGCTGCAAGACCAAGACTGAGTCCGGTAATCGGAAGTGGAATTTTTTTTACGAGCTTCACGGTTACACACCTCCACCGACGCATTCGATAACGCCGTCTTCAATGAGTCGATTTGCGACCCATTCGGCAACATCACCGGTGATGTGTACACAGTGAGCCTTGCGCTCCGGAGAGGCGAAATTATCACCGGCCCATTGTTTTGTAATAATCCTACAACACGTCGCCTTATACTTTTCGCGAATATAATCATGTAGGTCTTTTGCTGCGGGAAACATCTGCGGTTTCATCGCTTCGCCGTGTACCCGACCATGCGGGATACTCAAAGCCATAATGCCGCCTGAAACGGCACCGCATAAGGAAACGCTGATTAAAGGCTTGACGCCGTTTAACAGCGTTTCCTTATTG
>ERZ1673752.3868-NODE-3868-length-13476-cov-11.452574_pt1 | contig 13476 bp, 7 predicted proteins | sample MGYA00580195_ERZ1673752 | MGnify/ENA primary metagenome ERZ1673752 (study PRJEB41218, sample SAMN15661744) | gut metagenome | host: Homo sapiens | place: Canada: London | collected 2015-08-20/2019-03-30 | study: EMG produced TPA metagenomics assembly of...
AGTTCACATAATCCTTGGTATACTTACATCATCTGCTCAGGGTATTTATTCCACGCTGGGAATCAGTTCACATAATCCTTGGTATACTTAGTAGAAGGCGATTTTCCCCGGTATACCAAGGAAATATCATGATTTAGCGCCCTAAAAAAGCATCAGTTGCGTGGGCGCTTCCTCTTGTTTTACCTCCCTAGCGTTGGAAAATCTCAACGCAGTTGCCCACTGATGATCTGTTAGATGGTAGATTCTGACCTCTCCACCTGGAGGTAAGTGGGCTTTGATACCTTTCAAAAGTCTGACACTTAAGTGGCCAGCAGGAGAGTACCAGGAATAAACGCTGAACTGCACCTGCGAGAACCCATTATCAAGGAGATAGCGCCGGAAACCTGTATATGCCCGCCGCTGCTTCTTGGTTTTGGTTGGCAGGTCGAACATCACCATGCACCACACTGGTTCTCCCGGCATTGCTTAGAGTCCCAACTTACTGGGCGGCTTCCAAGATGGAACCCCGAACTTCCCAATGTCGCCTTCAATTAATTGCCCATAATGTTGAGCAAGCAGGGTCATCTCGGCTGGAATCGACTTTCGGGTGGCTGTGAAAACGTCACCGGCGGCGTTAACCAATCTTTTCCTAATTTCGCACTCTTCATCAACGCATTCAGACACCAGCAAATAAACAGAATAATCGATGGCAGGTCTGAAGGGTTCAATGAAATCGTCTGCTAAATTCCAGGGGTTTGAGCGTCCACGGTGGGCTACCCCCAGCGAAGAAATCAAACCCGATGCCGCCACAGCTCGCATAGCGTGCCCGCGCAGAATTGTGTAGCCATAATCCAGCATGGCATTTATAGTAAAGGTATCGTCCCCTCCACCCGGTATGCGGCGAAAATCCTGGTCATCCCATAGACTTTCCCAATAAATGCGTGCAGCTTGACCCTCAATATTTGAAGGGTCACCGGAACGGATATCTTTGACCAGTTCCCTAAGCCGTTTCCCGTTAGGTCGTCCAAAAAAATCAAGTACCTCAGCCTGGCCGAGAACCTTAGCTTTAATCAGACGCGCCCACACAGACTTCCGAGCAGGAATACTGGCGTTTGCTTGGGCAATCTGACGGGCACCGACCCGGGTATGATTACCCCATGGATAGGCGTGTCCATAAGGAACACCTTTCCAGTCACAAAATATTATGGCAGTGTCATTTCTGAGGATGCGATGCACCGAACCTGCAGAGAACCGAGTATCTACACCAAACAGAACCACTGCCACGTCTGAAATCGGGACGCTGCGTTCCTCGCCCTCCTCAGGCCTGACCACCAGGGCACCTTGGATAGAACTCACAGAGCCTCGAAATCCGGTGAAGTCGAGAATCTGCCACTTCTCTATCTCTATGCTTCCCATGAGATTGGCAATCCGCTATTGGAACTGAGGCGTTCGATTCCGAGAGAGTTTCGCCGCACAATGCGCGGTTTGCCCTTAGAAAACAGTACATTTATCGCCGGCCGCCAACCCTGATCTGACAGAATTTTTTTGATAGAGTCTTCGGCATCGTCACGCAGCCCCTCTCCAGCCAACAAGACAGGTTTAAGTCTTAATTTTGAATTAGATGGGAAACCCGTGAGTCTAAATGAATTGACAGGAAAATTCCTGAGCAAATCTCCAATTTGTCCGGTATGAAAAGCCTTATCAGATGTATCGATAATTATTTCGTCGCCCGGCACTATCCAACCCAAGTACTCTGCTGTTCCATTAGAAAGTGCCCCCCGCAGAGAATCCTCGCTGGTACGTATGGATATGGCGCTAGGCGGCAGTTTGACTGTAAACAAATCCTCAGCCTGGTGTTTAAGCAAATCAACAGCGAATACGCGCACCATGCGGTAAACAGTCTTTTTGCCGTTATTAATCCTATAAATCCGGGCATGATGGATGGTGTTCCCAATCTCCGCATACCCACCACGAACGGCAATAGCCGCAATCTTTGAGCGGAACACAGGAATGTTGTCTTGACTTTCGTACTTCACTCCCTGAGCTCTGATAACCCGATTGACATTCTCAGGCAAACCCTTAGTGGAATCAAAATCATCACACCTGGTAAGGGCAGTCCAAATCTGTGGCGTGGAGGCCCTGTCTATATCCGCCAGGCTCCAGGAGCTACCGAGATTCTTTGAGCCAAGTTTACCAATTCCGTCATCGTGAGCCTTACTGTTGGAAAGCCTGAGGCGCAGCGGTTGCATGACTGGAATAGCGTCATTTTCAAGCTTGTCATTGAACAGGTCTGTGAGACGCTCCATATTCGACTTCCATAGAGCAAAATGTTCACGAGCCGCCTCTGTGCGCCCACAATAGTCTTTCCAGGTCTCGGATTGGCCGGTAAGTTTCTGATCATCACGCAGATTGTTCTTTTCAGACAAAGTGGTTGAAATCCCAGGCGTCATGAGTGCAATGGTGGCAGCATCCATCGCATGATGACGTCTATCAAGGCGGGTCTTACCACCGCCGCCAATCATCTTCACTTTGTCTTCCAAACCAGAAGACTTACGCGCCTGTGCGGTGACAGCGCCACGATAAACGGCTACCTGCGTTTGTGCGCCTTTCGATTGAAAATAATATTCAACCCTATGATGCAGCTCGCGAGCCATCCAGGCAACGGACTCCAGAGAACGAGAGTCTATCTCGGGGTCCTCGGTTGTTTTCAAAAGTCGTGAAATAACCTCGTTTTGGAATGCCCGAAATTCTCGGGCACCTTCGTTTTGTGAGCGTTGCCATTGTTTCACACGTGAAACTGCGTCGTCGATGCTCACACCGGCCTTGTCTGCCCAAACAGCAAAAGGTAGATTCGATTTATCCCGGTTACAACTGCGGCAAATTGCCGCCAAGTTGACTCGAGAGTTGGTTGACCCGACACCTTTCCGAGGGACAATATGGTCAAGTTCGCAGTTATTGAATGTTACGGTGGTGCCGCAATATAGGCATTGACAATTCTGCCGTTTCACGGCGTAGTAGCGGGGTATGTCGTGCTTTGACACATGAGAATTTCCGCCTTTCTCAGTAAGGATTGCTTTGACAGCTTCCTCATTTTGAGCCCTGCGCCTCTCATTCTCACGCTCAAATTCCCGTTGCATAAGTTTTGAACTAAAGCCCGAACGCACGTGTTCTATGTTGATTTGCGTTGGAGCCCCCCATTCGCGCTCAGCTGCCATCAACAAGCGATTGACAATTTTTAGTACACGATCGACTCCGGGGTTGCCCACCGGGGCGTAAATGGGGTCAGCAGGCGGTTTCCAATCATCGGCTACGCCGAACTCACGCTTACGGGCTTCAAACAAATCACAATCATCTTGCAGCATCCTCTCGGTAAGGCGCTCGAGAGAATCTTCCGAATACGATGCCCTTCCCGCAGGAAGCCCGACTTTGTCCAGGCTCCCGAGCTCTTTATCATCCAAAGACTCTAAATAAGCAATCACTATGTCTGCTCCCGGACGAGTGTCCTCCAGAAGAGAAGCGTTGGACAAGGCCTCTACAATCGCAGACTGCACGTCTACATCCTCAGTTTTCCACAAGGTAACCAGACTTTTTATTTTTGAATCCTTGATTTTGCTCCACGTCGAATTGACCGGGGGACGAGTATAGGGACGCTCACCATCGGGGCCTTCCTTTGCCGTTCCCTGAAGATTAGAACGCTTAACGTGAAGCAAATCGGCAACATCTGTCCAAGTGACATGGTCATCAGTTGTACTGGACATAAGATAATCAATAAGTTTTTCCTTTTCCTCCATAGATAGAGGGCGAGCGTCACCTCCAGAATCCTTTATACGCAGGTTGCAGATGACCGAAACTATGCGGAACTTTTGAAAAGATGGCATGGCTTTTAAAGCGCGAGACTTTGAGCCTTGTCCCGGTAAAGCATCCATTCCAACGCGTTCCGATGCCTTACCTTTTGGTGACTTACTGAAAAAGACTCTATTAATAATGCGATTCAGGGTTTCATCGTCAATCCCCTGAAGAGAAGCAATTTTGCGCAGCTCATTGGCATTGTCGCTCTGACGCAGTTTTCCAAAGAGCACTCCATCGGTGCCGCGAATCTTTTGCCTGCCCATCAAGTCCACCAAAACTTCAGCTGGTGTCGCGTCATCGCTGAAGACATCTCCGGTTTTCTTCATGACCCGCTTTTTAAGGGCGGCAAACTCTTCTGATATTTCGGCTTGTAGGTGGAGAGCTTCCACTCTTTGATAAGGACTGCGCCAGCCCCGGTGACGTGCCATATGCCGGAGTGCAATAGACATCGCTTCGGGAAGTTCATCGGCAGGAAGTTTTATCGTTGCGAGGTCAGCACGAACTTTCCAAGGCTCGTAGGGGTCTGCAAAGTTTTCCAGATTCACCAGGGGATAACCAAGTTCGTTGGAGATGAAATCATCCAACTCGCGTAATCTTTGTATACGCGTTCGATATAGTCGTCGCGTGCGCCTTGCTGTTCCTGCGGAAGCGAGACGAGTGATGACAGGATCCTTCTGTTTGGGATCGACACCAGAATCGTGAATGACAACGGTAGTGTTCAGAAACCTGGTAGGCGAACCCGAATCGTCTACCTCCACGGCTGCGAAGCCCACCGAGTTAGTTCCAACATCTATGCCCACACGATATTTGCGACTATCCATGAAATCATTATTACCAACAATCATTCAGAAATGGGGTAAATCGGTTAAATGAAGTTGCGGGGCCGAAGCCCCGCGGAGAATTCAGGTACACAAACATGGTGTCCCTTACTGAGAATACAGTTCGTGTCCAATTCTACACCACTTCCAAAGAGCTGTCATCACACAATTTACAAAATGACTTGAATGCTCCACTGACGAAAGTGGAACTGGCCTCTCTCGCCGCAAATACTAATTTTGGAAAATTAGTATTTAAGTAGTATTTCGCGCATTGTCGCAGCTAGTCAGCGGTTTCTAAATACTACTCACGGTAGTTCACGTGGCCCAGTTAAGTGACGCTAGTTTTTTTGCGAAGATTGTTCGCACTGCGGTATCGAATGCCCACAAACCCGGCGTGGATCGACCCGAAATGTGTGAGGATGGAAGCGTCCACCCGATACGTTAACCAACGAAAGGACGCGCCATGCTGCACGAAATCACCTTCCCCTCTTTCAACGAACGAGACACCGTTTACGGCTGGATTTACGTTCCGGCGGCGCAGCCGAAAGGCATTGTCCAGCTTGTTCACGGTTTCGGCGAGCATTCCCGCCGCTATCTGCACCTCATCGTCAATCTGCTGGAGGCAGGCTACATCGTGGCAGCTGACGACCACGTTGGCCACGGGAAAACCGCTGTAGAGAACAACCGTTGGGGCGACTGGGGCGACAAGGGCCCACACACGATGATGGAGGACGAACACCGCCTATCCGTGCTTGTGAAAGAAAAATACCCGAACCTGCCACTGTTCTTTTTCGGTCACTCGATGGGCTCGATGATTGGACGAGACTACATGGTGAAATACGGCAAAGAACTCGCGGGAATCACCTTGTGCGGCGTGACGGGACGCTTCCCCGAAACCGATCAGGTCATTGAGCAGCTGCGTGGCGTAGTCGATGCAGGTCGGGGCGGGGATAGCGACCCTCAGTATCTGCAACAGCTGCTGGGATTTGCATTTTCGCGCATTCCCGAGGGCGTAAAGATTGGCAACGAGTGGATTTGTGAGGATCCTTACGTGCAAAAGGATCATGCCGAGGATCCTTTTGATGCATTTACCAAGCCCACGACGAACCGCAGTCTGCTCGACTTTGCACAAATGCTGAAACAGGTCGAAGGTCCGCAGTGGGCCGAGGCGGTCCCCCAGGATCTGCCGGTTTACCTGATTGCGGGCTCTGAGGATCCTATCGGCATGTTCGGCACCGGGTTCATGGAGGTCGTGAACTGGCTGGAGGATACGGGACACCAGACCCAGGCGCAGCTCTATTTCGGGTATCGCCACGAAATCCACAACTACACGGACCTCAAAGAAACGGTGGTCTGGGGCATTATCCACTTCTTTGACGATATAGTCGCAGCCTGACGCGGCCAACGGGCTAAGGAACGCCATTTAATCAAATTCAAGCCTGTATTTGGACTGGTAACACCATTTTAGTCTCATAATCTGAAACGATTATCCGGTATGTGGACAAAAGGTTTATAGTCGGGGCATGGCTGCACAAACAACTGATACAAAAACAGACAACAATTCATCAGCGTCGAAAGCGCTTACCCCCGAAGATCGCAGCGCCCTGCGGGCTGTGACGATTTTCCCGGTTCTTATTATCGCGGCCGCCCTGTGGGGATTCTTTTCCCCCGCTACGGCTGGGACGCTCACTCCGCACGTCGCCATCCTTTTGGGTGTCATTATGTTCGGCATGGGTCTGACCCTAACATTGCCGGATTTTCGTCTGGTATTCACAAGGCCGTGGCCCATCTTGCTGGGTGTCGTCGCCCAATACGTCATCATGCCAGGGCTGGCGGTGCTGATTGTCAACGTTTTACACCTCTCGGACGCCGTAGCCGTGGGCGTGATTCTGGTCGGATGCGCCCCCGGCGGCACGTCCTCGAACGTGATTTCTTATCTGGCCAAAGCTGACGTGGCGCTGTCCGTCACAATGACCGCGATTTCTACCCTCCTCGCCCCCTTGATGACCCCGCTGCTGACCCAGTGGCTGGCCGGTAAATATATGCCGCTGGACGGCGGGGCGATGGCGCTGAGCATCGTCAAGATGGTGCTGGTCCCCGTCGTGGCGGGTTTGGTGTTGCGCCTAGCTTTCCCCAAATTCATCAACCGGATTCTTCCGGCCCTCCCCTGGGTTTCCACCTTGGGCATTTCCGGAGTGGTAGCCGGGGTGGTCAGCGCTTCCGTAGACGCTATCAAGGCAGCAGGTCTGATGGTTTTGGTCGCGGTCATCCTGCACAACATCCTGGGTTACGGCGTGGGATACGGCTTCTCGAAGTTGCTGAGTGCGGACAATCGGGTGTCTCGCACGGTTTCGATTGAAGTCGGAATGCAGAACTCTGGTATGGCTGCCACCTTGGCCAAGACCCACTTTGCCATGACCCCAGAAACCGCCCTGCCCGGCGCCATCTTCTCCATCTGGCACAACCTGTCCGGGGCGCTGCTCTCGGTCATCTACCGCCGCCTGGCTGAACGCGAAGCAGCTCGCCAAGCTGCGGGCCAAACCCCGGAGAACACCGCAACGGACACAGCAAACCCGATGTCGGGCCCTTCTGCAGAAAACACCACCACCCCGGCATTGGTGAACTAAATCCCTTTTGAAAATCCTCCTTTTAGACAACAAAGATGGGCAGGCTGGAGGACGACGACTATCTGACGCGAGCGAAAACTGAACTTGTGTGGTGCCTTGCCTACAACTATGAGAAGTCAAGTCCACGAGCAAGCAAAAGAGCCTCCTACCCAGACCCTTTCAAATGCAAATTATACTTTTCATTTATGTGTAAAAAAGCTAAAATGTAAAGTATGATTAGCAATTCCACCATACCGCATTCGTATTCTCGCGACTTGACACGCCCTCAATACCTTGACCTGCTGCGACGCTACCGTGATACCGAATCGATAAAGGTACTCTCTGGAGTGCGTCGCTGCGGAAAGTCGACTCTGCTGCAACTGTGGAAACAGGAACTGCTGGATTCCGGAGTACCGGAAAGCCACATTTACCTGCGGCGCTTCGACGATTTTTCCCTGCCGCTTGATTTGAATGCACAATGGCTGCAAGCAGATTTACGGCAAGCCTTCGATGCCGCCGACCCCAACAAGCCCTTCTACGTGCTGCTAGATGAAGTCCAAGATGTTACTGGTTGGGAAAAAATCGTCCGTGGATTACATACCCGTCCCGGAGTGGACGTGTATCTCACCGGCTCCAACGCTTATGTTTTGAGCGGCGATTTAGCAACTCTACTCAGTGGACGCTATGTAATCCTTGAGATTTACCCACTGTCTTTCCAGGAATATCTAGATTTCGTAACCACCAGCCAGGAAACCGCCCGCAGTGAAGAAGCCCTGTTTGCCGATTACCTGCGCTTTGGAGGCATGCCAGGACTGTTCCAACTTCCCGGATTAGACACGGAAACCGTGACTAGAGAGCTCACAACCATTTTTGATTCCGTAATCCTGCGCGACGTGGCAGCCCGACTCCAGGTGCGCGAATTAAACGTCTTAGAAAAGTTGGTCCGCTATGTATTTTCCACTTCCGGATCCCTGTTCTCCACTCGTTCCATCGTGAACACGCTGAAAAGCTCGGGCTATCGCGTATCTGGGGTTACCCTCGACTCCTATCTTGATGCCCTGACCCGAGCGCTATTGATATATCCGGTCGAACAGATTGGGCTGCGCGGCAAAGAAATTCTGCGACCGTTACGCAAGTTCTATCCCGTCGACACGGGATTACGGAACCTGACCACCGGTTTCGCTTCGACTGATGTCGGCTACCAGTTAGAAAACCTGGTTTATCTAGAGCTGCGCCGTCGTGGCTTCACTGTCACTGTGGGTGCGCTGCCCAAAGGGGAAGTGGACTTCGTGGCGGAAAAGAATGGCGAACGCGTTTATTTCCAAGTCGCCGATGACGTTAGCGACGAAAAAGTCATGATCCGGGAGCTCACACCACTACAGGCTATTGAAGATGCTTTTCCCAAATTACTGTTGACCACTGATTATTTACATACCGGAATCCGCCCCGACGGCATCCGCGTACTCCACGTCATTGACTGGCTCACTGGCCGGCAAGGAACTGCATCACGGTAAAAAAACCACAGCCAATGGGCGAAAACAATCGCATTCGATGCGGTTTTTATTTCCCGATGCCCTCCGGTGATGCGCAATGACACCTGGTTCACCGCAGTTTGGTTAGTCCCGATTACATGACTTTCGTTTTTTCAATCGCTTTGGTCATATCGTGAATCCGCCCGGCGATCGTATGCCGCAAAACCATCCCGAGCACCAGGTTCGGAATCAGGAACACCAGGATTATCACCAGGTTATAAGCAAAGTCCCCCGCATAAATCCCGGCGATAGCCGAACGCATCAAGTTAATCGCATACGTGGCCGGCAGCCAGGGACTGATGTTTTGGAACCATTGCGGTAGCAGTTCCAGCGGATAGGCTCCGCCAGCGGCAGAAATCTGTAGTACCAGCAACACCACCGCTAAGGCTTTGCCCGCATTCGAAAGCGCCACGACCAGCGTATAAACGATATTGGTAAAGACCGTGGAAATGACCCATCCCGCCAAAATCAGCAGGAAGGGGTGAGCCGGTTCAATCTCCACGAACACAATCAGCCCGACCATCAGCAATGTGGATTGAGCCATCCCAATTGTCCAGAACATGAAGTAACGTCCCAGGTACTCCTGAGCCCCGGTGAAGACAGGCTTTTTCTCTGCGGCTTTCACGGCTGATTTCGCAGCTGGAGTCGGTGCTGTTTCGCCAGGTTTCGTGCCTGGTTCACCTGACCGAGACGATTCCGCAGCGTTCGTATCCGCCGCAGCGGCTGCGTCACGATGTTTCCGGTCTGCAACGCTGTCCAGGAAGCGTTGGCCCACATTCGGAGAAACGTCAGTACGCAGGAAAACCCCCGCCAGGAGCGCCCCCACCCACAGGGCTATGACGGTGAAAAGCGGAGCCATGCCCACCCCGAAAGTAGCGACTGGGAACACAGCATTGCGGTGTACTACTACGGGGGAAGAAATCAGGCGAGCAAATCCCTTGGGGTCAGCTCCCAACGTCGTTGCGATTTGGTCCAAGTCCACTTCTCCCCGAGTGGACGTTATCTGTTCACGAGCCCGGTCTAGGCGGCTAGCCCCGTCACGCATCTTTTGCGCGGTATCGGCCAGGGTCTTTTGGGAGCGGCGCATACTCTCAATCATCCCGCCTGAACTTTCCGACAGGTCGGCTTGCATCGCCTCCAGATATGAACGGAAAACTTCCACATTCTTGCCGGCTGAATCCAGGTTTTCGCGCAGGCTTTCAATCTTTGGCTGCAAGTTTTTCTCGTAGTTGGACCGGGCTGTGTCAATAGCCTGTTGCGCGTCCGCCATGGCAAGGTGGGCCGACTCCCTCAGGTCAGAATCGAGAGATACCCCCCGGTGCAGGTCAGCAGCGATACTGCCCAGTCGCTCTGACAGGCTTTGTTGGCGAGCAATCGCCGCATCCATATCGGCCAGGAACCGGTCTACGGTCGGATCCTTCCCCAGCAAATCCGCCCCGTCCGAGCCCAATGACTGCTCGATTTCGTCCCGAGTCTTTTGGAAACCAATGATTTGTTTGTCCAACAATGTCTGCAGCTGTTCGACTGCGGCAGCACTGCTTTGGGTGGTGCTGTTGGCCGAATCCAGCAAATTGTCCAACTGATTTTGCAGGTTGGAAATATTGCCTGCGGCCAGGCTCACAGCATCATCGAGCCCAGAGGAAACGACCGCGAAAGGATTATCTGTCCCCCCCGGACTTTTGACCCCGGAACCAAATGCGTCGCCAACAGCCCCATCGAAAGCGTCCTGCACCCCCGCAGCCAGCTGTTTTGCCCCTGTGGCCAGCGGCACCGCCGAACCTATCAAGGTAGACAGAGAACTGACTGTATTCGCCCCGGAATTCAGTTGTGCACAGAGGGATTCGAGGCGGTTGCTCAGCCGATCCAAGGCCGCCTGAGTGTCGGCAGTGTCCAGGTAGGAGGACACGTCCTCGGCAATACCCACGGCGACTTCGGCCAAGGTTCGCGAAAAAGTCGTGTTGATTTGCGCGGTGACACCCTGAGCTCCTTGCGTGGTGAGATTGGCGGACAGCGGGTTCTTCTTTTCGTTGGTGTACAGCGTGATATCCGCCGGAGCAGCCCCGCCGGCATAGAACGTGAACATGGACTGCGAAAAATCCTCCGGCAACACGATTGCCGCGTAATACTCCCCTGAGCGCGCACCTTCCAAAGCCTGATCTTTGCTGGTCAGCACCCAATCGAACTGGTCATTCACGGCCAGTTCCTTGAGCACCGTGTCCCCCACATTGACTTTGACGTTCAGGAGCTTGCTGGTGTAGCCCTCATCGGTGCTGGCCACGGCAATCTGCAACCGTCCCGAATTCGAGAAGGGATCCCAGGTCGCCAGTACGTTGAACCAGGTGAAGAACAAGGGCACGGCAATCAATAGAACCATGAAAATCCGAACCATGACGCTGCTGCGAATCTGGCGAAAGTCGTCACGAATGATAAAAAGTACTTTGTTCATCGTGCTGCCTCCCCGGTTGCTGAGGCATCGGTTTCGCCCGTAGGCTTCTCGGTGCTTTGATCCGCGGCGTCGGTTCTGTCTAGATCCTGGGGTTCGGCCGGGATTTCATCAGCCGATTGGTCCACGTTTTCCTTCTGAGTTTCCTCGGGGTTGTTCCCCGCATTTTCGTCCCGGGGTTCTTCCAATGTTTCGACGGCAGTCCCCAGAACGGATTCCACTGCGGCACTTTCCACCGCGTCGTCTTCCTGCTCTGACGCGGTAATAAGGCGGCGTTCACTGCGGCTCGAGTTATGTCCGCTGTTCAGGCTCTCCGACCGGTTAGTGGTTTTGGTTGCTTTTGCTTCTCGCTGGCGGGCGAGGCTCTCGAAAAGTTCATCTTCCGTCAGATGCGACAGCCTTTCGGCCCGTTCTAGTGAGCTCTTTAGCGCGACCACGTTAACCAGCGCCCCAATAATGACCAGTCCCCAAATCGCTACTATGCCCAGGAGCACTGGCTTACTGGCGGAGGTGAGCCGGGAAATCATCCCCAGCACAACCAGTCCCAAAATCCCTACGCTGCTCAGTCCATTAATCAAAGCGTGATAACGGGCATTGAACTTTTCTTGACGTCGACTGATGCGGGTGGAAAATTCTTTCCGGTTGCCCAGCAGCGCAATGATGTTACTCAATCGGTAACTGGGGCTTTGCAGCTGCACGTCTTCATTCACGACCAGTTCAGTGCGGGCCAGATCGTCATAGAACAGCTGGGTGGAGTAACCCAAGCGACGCCTCCCCACAAACCCCAGCAGGAACACCGTGACGCTCATAATCAATAAAACCGCCATAACATGCCAGAAACGCCCGTAATAGAACCCGCCGATAGTTTCTCGCATCGCGTCAATGCCGTAGGAAAACGGGAGTATCGGGGAAAGCTGGCGGAAAAATCCGGGCATGAGCTCAATCGGATAGATGCCCGAGGCGCCGGGAATCTGCAACACCACCAGTAAGATTGCCAGGGCTCGACCCACGTGACTGAGAGCGGCCGCTAAGGCATAGATAATTGCCAAATAACACGGCCCAATCAGCATGGATGTAGCAATGAAAGCGGGAGCATTGACCGCCTGAACTCCCATCAGCAAGCTGCCCACGCTGACAATCAACCCCTGCCCTATAGACAGCACACCGGAGAGCATAAATCGTCCCAGATAAGCCGAGCGCAAACTCAACCAGCCAAATCCCTCTTTATCGACTTCCACCCGGAAAATAATGACCAGGATAAGCGCACCAATCCACAGGGAAAGATTGATAAACATGGCCGCCATTCCCGAACCATAGGAGTTGATGGGAAAGAGCGTTTGCTGGTCAAATTCCACAGGTGAGGTCAGATAGCTTCCGATATTGGTCGGGTCCAAGCCAATGACTTTTTCCAAGGGTCCCGTCCGTAGCGCGGTGGCCAGAGTCGCCACATCGGTTTGAGCCCCGCGAGCCGTACTGGCCAGCCCATTCAGGTTGCCCTGCACCTGGCCAAGCACGTTTTGCATGTCCACAATCTGGTCATCAATTCCGCGGGTCAGTGCTGAAATTTCCGTAAGGGAGATTCTTGCAACGCCCACTGCGGATTTGATGGCTCCCAGCTGTGCCGACAGCTGCGTCACTCGGGCGTTTAACGTGGATGCTGTCTGATTGGACTGTTCACGCAGACCAGTGGTAACTCTTTGCGCATCGGTCTGAGCCTGATCAAAGGCTTTCATTAGCGCCTGCAAATCCTCGCTGGCCTTTTCCGCATCCGATCCGGTTTTCCCGACCTTAGCGAGCAGATTCTGCATGTCGTTCAACTGGGAATTCAACTTCGCAGCGAGCTTTTGGGTCTGCGGGTAACCTTTCAAAACCCCAATCTGCTCGCGCATTTTCGTAGTCGAAGCATTCGCCCGCTGAATACCGGATTGCAGCTGCAAGTTCATTTCGGTGAGTTTGCTCGTCGCATTCGATACCGCCGAAGCCGCGGCCGCCGAGGACTCATTGAGCGCTTTTTGGGTGTCAATACTGGCTTGCCCCGCCGTGGCCGCGAATTCGGAAGCATCAGAAACGACCGTTACTAAAATGTCTTGGGAATCGCTCAAAGCCGCGGAAACATCAGCCAATGCCGGGTCAGCTGCGCCCAGCGCAGCCCGGACTTTTTCCATAGTCTGTAAGGAACCTTTCAGAGACGCACTGGCGGAATCCAAGGCGACTTGCGTATCAGCCAGGTCCCGGTTGATACCGCCCAA
>ERZ1673752.3888-NODE-3888-length-13423-cov-7.946963_pt1 | contig 13423 bp, 15 predicted proteins | sample MGYA00580195_ERZ1673752 | MGnify/ENA primary metagenome ERZ1673752 (study PRJEB41218, sample SAMN15661744) | gut metagenome | host: Homo sapiens | place: Canada: London | collected 2015-08-20/2019-03-30 | study: EMG produced TPA metagenomics assembly of...
CCTTATAGCCATTCTTCAACATTGCATTGCCACATTCAAGCACGATAGTTCCTTTCGGGTCATTCGTGTCAAGATAGAAAACAGGAGTGTTACATACAATTTTCGGAGCTTAGAAATTATCCGCTTTCACATCATCACGCATCAGCCGCTTCATCTTGTCCTCCAAGGTGTCCTTGCTCTCTGTGCTGAAATGAACGCCGATGATATAGGTGGTGCTGCCCATTCTCATGCTGAACGAACCAGCCGGATTCGCTTTGGGTGTTTGGGTTGCTTTGTTGTTCTGTGCCATGCGATACCTCCTTGAAACGGAAAAAGCCAGACAGGGTGTGTGTCGGCAACGAAGTCCGGCAACGAGCTTCAAAAAACCTCGAACATTGTCCTATCTGGCTCTTATACTATTTTTGCTTTTTTCTTTGATTTCTCCGTTGCTTTCGTTGTCAGAACTCTTAAAACCCTTGTAAATAAAAGAGATTTAAGGGATTAGCCCGGCAACGGGGTCGGCAACGGGATAGCAACCAGCCCAGCAACGGGGTGCATTTTTTAGAATGGAATCTCTATCTGTTGGGATTCTTCCTCGGTCAGTTCACGAAAACCGTCCAGCAAATCAGAGCCGGTTGCCGATAGCTCGTTGCCGGAAACGGTGCGTTCCCAACCTCGCTGTCTGCCGTACTTGGCAAAGATTCGGGGATTGGAGAACGGTGTCCAGCCCTCGATGCTGTTGTTCATGATTTCATTGATCTCCCGGATTTCCCATTGCTTCGGCTCGTCAAAGGAATGATTCAGAGCTTCTGCATAGATCAGCTTGGAGCAGACCTGTGTGCCGCTGAAATCATCAAGGAAAGACTGAATCAGCCCTGCCTTGGTGTCCTCCGGCATGAACTGCTTTTGCAGCTCTCGCAGCTCCTTGTTCATTTGCTTTGAGAGAGTAAGACGAAAAGAACCGCTCCGATAGATGGTCATTGCTTCTGCCCACATCAGGTCGATATACGCCCTCGATGCGGCTTCATCTTCCAGAATATGAACCTCGGCTCTTTCCGGGTGTACCATGATGGGCAGAAACCTTCGGTTGCCGCTTCGGTCAAGGGGCAGGAAGTCCATTGTATTGGAGCTGCCGCCGAACACACATTGCCGCAATCGGTCTGCCGGATGGGTTTCATACGGCACTTTATAGGTTTCCTTGGCTCTGCTGATGAAGGACTTAATATCCTCAATGCTCTTGGCGTTAGCTGTGGCAATCATCTCGGACATTTCAATAATCCAATGTCCCTGCATCTTGCGGTAAACATTGTCATCGTCAATCCGTTTCAGGTCATCGGAAAACCACTCATCTTTGATTGCCAGCAGCCGGAAGAAGGTAGACTTTCCTGCGCCTTGTCCTCCAACCAGACAGAGCATGGTTTCAAACTTACAGCCGGGCTTGAATACCCGGCTGATTGCGCCCAGCATGAATAGCCGCAAACATTCATAGGTGAACTCGCTTTCCTCAGCTCCGAGAAAATGGGGCAGGGCGCAGCGGATGCGCTCTGTGCCGTCCCATTCCAGACTGTTCAGATAGTCACGGATGGGGTGATACTTATTGCAGTCAGCGACAATGGAGATTGCTTTCTGGATTTTCTTTTCGCTGGTCAGTGTGTACTGATCTTCCAGATAGAGCATCAGGTAATTCAAATCCGTATCGTTCAAGGTCGTTGTCGGCTTGCTCCACCAGAGCGGCTTCACAATATCAATGCGTTCCGTCAGGATATTGTAGCGGATCGCTCCTTCCAGCTTCGGGTCATTCTGAAATACAGTCAGACAGTTGCGGATGCTGTTTTTGACAGCCCCGTTATCGGTCGAGTCCAGACTTCCTCTGACTTCCTCCACGGTCATGCTCGTCTGGGTGTTCTGCAAATCGTTGCTCAAGATTCATCACCTCTTTTCTTTGCTCGGCAACCAGCGCCTTCTTTTCATCGACTGTGCCGTACAGAAGAACATCCAACAGATATTCGATATGGCTTTCTCTTTGCAGGGCTTCCACAAAAAGCGGATGCCATTCATCCTCCGGCTGCTTGGGTGCGTATTGCTGCTTCCATGTCCTGAGATGATGGAAGTAATCAGACAGCACCTTGTAGCATCTGTTTTCCTCCTGCTGGTATCTCTGTTCCGGGGTAGGCTCTCGGATATGGGGCTTGACTCTGTGCTTCTGCCTGTTGTCATAGCTGATACCGAAATCATCAGCCAGCTTCACAGCGGCTTCCCGGCTGGGCAGTCCGAACAGACGGGAAACAAAATCAACGGCATCTCCGTCCGCTTGGCAAGCGAAACAATGGAAACGCTTGTCCACCTTCATGCTGGGATTCTTGTCATTGTGAAATGGGCAGACTGCCATGCCATGACGGCTGACCCGGATGCCGTACATCTCTGCCGCCTGTCGGGTGGTCAAGTTCTGTTTGACCGCTTCAAATACATTCATTGCATCTTCCTTTCGGGGAACAAAAAAGACACCTGACATTTTCACAAGGAAAACGGCAAGTGCCTTACAGCTCCATATTCTGTTTTTTCTGTTGCGGGTTTTTCTGCTCTGGCTGATGGTTGCTCTGCTCTTGCAGAAACTTCATCTTCTCCGTGACGGAGTGCTTCGGTTCGGGCTTCTTTTCGACCTCGGACTGCTCCGGCGTGAGGACTTTGCCGACCCAATAGCGAATATCCTTCATCGGCTGCAATTCCTCCTTGGCGGTGGCAAGCTGTCCGGCAAGCTCGGTGTGGGTTGCTTTCAACTTGTCATATTCCGCTTGCAGGGCATCCAGATTGACATTCAAATCCACGCCCTGCTTTTTGAGATAGCGGAACGCTTTGTTGAAGCTGTCCAGCTCGTCCTTGTGGCTTTCTGCGAACGCTGCCTGTCGTGTTTTCCAGCCGATTTTCAGATACTTGTCATGAACCGCCTTGTAGGTCTGGCAGTCTGCCACGGCGTTCTGAATGCCGGTAATGACCTTCATGCGAGCGGATGCTTTCTTCATGTCGGCATGGATGCCCTTGGACTTCTCACTCATGCCTTGCAGGGCGGTATCCAAATCTTCCAGCGTGAAAAGCTCATGCTCTTTCAGATAGATCATTGCTTTGGAGACCGCCTTCAAATCATCGGTCGTGCCTTTCTGCTGTCCGTATCTTGACCAGTCGCTGCGCTCTGCCTTTCGTAAGTTCAGATAATCACGCAGCAGAATAACCAGATCGGGCGAAGTGCTTTTTGGCTGTGCTTCCACCTCTGCAAAGGCTTCCTTGGTCGCTTCCACAATGTCTGCAATCCAGTTCCGCAGATTTTGGATGGTGCTGCGGATGGCATTCATCATGCGGTTAGCCGCCTTAATATCCCGGTTGAGATTGCCGATGTTGGTTTCAATGCCCTTACGTTCCAGAGCGCAAACGGCGGCTCCCATGTGGACGGTCGGAATCTTATCCAGTCCCTGCCGTTCATAAGAGCGCATATCCACTCGCTCAGGACTTCCGGCAAGTTCCAGATACTGATTTTGAACAAGCTCCCAGCCGTGTCTCCATTCCTCGGCATGGTACTGCTCGTTCCAGTCAACGGTATCTTCCTTGTGGCTTTTCCAGTTGCCAGAGGGAAGTCTGATACGCTCTCCGTTCTCGTCAAGGTCATAAACCTTGCGGCTCTTAGGCAGCCACTTTCCGTTTTCGTCAATGGCTCTCATGGTCAGCATGATATGGCAATGGGGATTGTGTCCGGGAGGATCTGGGTCGTGGATTGCAAAGTCACAGCACATTCCCTTGGACACAAAATGCTCTCGGCAGTATTCCTGCATCATTTGCGGATACATTGCGGTCGGGACTTCTCTCGGCAGGGCAACCACAAATCGCCTTGCAAGCTGTGAGTTCCATTGCTTCTCTACTTCCTCGGCTGCGTTCCAGAGTGTTGCTCGGTCAGCATATCCGGGTGGGGCATTGGTGGGCAACATGACCTCTGTGTAAAGCACCTCTTTCTTGTAAAGGTAGTTTTTCATCTTCTGGTCATACTCGGAAAACAGCTTCTCTCCGGCTTGGTAGGCAGCTCCGGCAACAGCAGAGCTGCCCTTGCTCCGCTGGACGATGCGGATTTCCAAATGTGGTACTGGCATTTTGGTTTGAACCTCCTTTCGATGGTACAAAAAAAGACCGATACTTTTCAGTACGGTCAAGGGGGAATATTCACTTGTTGTCGGGGAATGATTGCTTGCAATCGTTCCTCGGCGGCAAGTCCACAAAGGGGTAGCTGGCAAAGCCAGCGCAGGGGAAGTGTAGCTTCCTCTGGATGAATGGAGCAAGGAACTTTTGCGGAAATCATCAGCTCCATGCAATGGGCTTTCGGCAGAACGCAATCACCATCTTTAGGTGGTGTATAATTGCGCCCTTGTCTCCGTCAAGGGTTTTCGCCCTCGTCCGCTTCCTGCGTTTCTCTCCGGCTCTCAATCAGCAGATTCAGCTTCTTTTGAACCGCTTCGCTCTGGAAGATGAAGGTCAGCAGCTCCATCACATCCTCATCGGTCAGGACGGTCGGCTCTTTCAAAAAGGTCTCCAACATTCCGGCACGAGTGCAAAGCCGATGGGTTCTCTCGCTTCTGGTCAGCCGTTTCAGCTCGCTCTGCAATCGCTTCTCCTTGTGCTTGGCTGCGGTCAGCTTTCGCTCCGCAACATACTGTTTGTGTCTCAGCTTCTCCAATTCTTCGCTCATGGGCAACTTCTCCTTTCTGATAATGGGCAAAACAAAAGCGACCAACTTTTTACGGTTGATCGCCTTTGGCTTGGTCATTTATTCAGTTGTCATATCGTGGGTCTTTGAACTGACTCTTATCAACATAAAGGTCGAATACCAAAACGGTCAGCTGAATGTCCACATTCATATCTTGGCGATGGTACTTGCACTTCCAAATATTTGCTTGTGGCTGAGTATAAGAAGCGGTATTTGTGTCAGCCCACGATTGTATCTTGGAGAGAATAGGCTGAAACGATTTGTTTTCCTTGTTGAAAATAATCACGGAAACTTTCAAGTCTCTCCATGTCGAATAGTTGATAACCTGCTGAATTGCATCTTGAAACATACGCTCGCCGTGCCAAATCTTGCACTCACCGATAAAAGCTGCTTTGTTTTCAAACTCGATATGAATATCGGTCTTTCCGATTTTTCGGAATGTCTCGCCTGTAGCGGCATCATAATGGGTGTTCAAAGCAGCTAACAGATGGTCTCTAAGTTCTTCTTCGGTATTTGCGTAATATGTTCGTGCGGTTTTCTCCATAGTCGTGCCACACATTGAAATGATGTTGTTTATGTTCTCATAATCTCCATCGCTGATGTACGGTTCAGGAATTGCAGTTTTAACTGTTGGTTTCGCAGACGGTTGACGAACTATCCGTTTCAACTGGATTGGCTTGGTATTAGGTGCGTTTTTACTCGCAGTCAATGGAATCTGTAATGCGTTGCTAATAGCGGAAAAAGAGTCTGCTTTCTTTTTTCGTTTCTCCAACAAACTCATGGCAGAAGCTATAAGTCCGCTATTGAACGAAGTAACCTCGGCGTTCACATTGCCAATCATTGTCTTATAGCTACTAAATTCGTTTTCGAACTGTTTTTGCACATACTCAGCCATTGCATCGCCCTTATCTTGAAGCTCCTGCTTTGTATATTCAAAATCCAGAGTGAAACTTCCGCAGTCCTCATCATGAGGACTTACAAAACTTTGCGTTGCAAATCTTGATAGAATACGGCTACTGGGCTGTAACTCGAACAGGCTTGGATCTCCGTCAAACGGGATTTTGAATCTCACTTGAACCCCGTCTATCTCAAAAGAATCTCTTTCACCAGGATACCCTCGGAAAGGATTCGCCCTTTTGACTTTTGTTTCGGAAAGCGTTTTCTCAATATTTGTTTCAAAAATCGAAATGGGCGCAACAGAATACTTTGTTGCAAGATAATCTGCCCACTCTTCAAAATTACAAGAGACAATTTCCGCATCACTCATTTGCTCTACTTCTGTTTCCATTTTGCTGTAAAATGAAGCAAAATAGTTTCGAGAATCAATCCCATTGAAGAACTCTTTGTCACATCCCCATCCAGTTCTATAATACATTTTCCTCACACCCCTTTCTTCAAGCTAAGGCGACCAACTTTTTACGGTTGATCGCCTTTGCTTGTTCGTCATTGCTTGTCGTAGGATTCTTCAATATCTGACCATCGAGGAATACTAAGTCTGACCCCAAAATGTCGTTCATAGCTTGCTAAAAACTGTCTTTTCCAACTTCCTGCAACATCATGTGTTTTGGGATTTTGATAAACGGCTTCTTCAATAGCGGAAATAAAATCTTCCATTCGTCTGAACATGGGGTAGTTGCCTCTTTGTGTGCTATACCAGACACCTGGACGAATTTTATGTACCACATTCTGCTTGACTTGTAGGTTGATAGACCAATCTTTCATTCGGCGAGTAATTTCCCAAACTTTTTTCAGCCACAAATCTTTAATGGTTACGATTCCGTTTTCATCCATATCATATCCGAAAATCAAATAGTCAACATGGAGCATATACGGTTTATCGACAATCTCTTCCTCATACATTCTGAAGTCTGCAATATCAAATCCCGGAGATGCACTTCGGTTGAAAGCCTTAACCTCCAAGAGATTCTTTGTTAAATCGTCTGGGTTAAGAAAAAAGTCTGGGGGCATCTGGGTGTTTTCGCTTGGTGCATATTCAATACCACGTTTATCAAGCCAGCCTTGCAGCCACTCTTGAATAATGTTACCAACAACGTCTTTCTGGTGAACAATAATGTCTACATCTCCAAGGTAGAATCGAATCTGCCCTTGCAATTCAAGAATTCTATCTTCGTTAATCAGTTTATCGTAAACTTCTTGACTCGTTAATCTCATGCGTTTATCGACTCCTCTCTGCAATAAATATCAAGAACACGCCCGGAAACTTCTGCAATAACAGGAACAACAACTGTATTGCCCAACAAGTCGTAACCTAAACTCTTTTCAATATCAAGCTTATAATCGTCTGGATATCCAAATAAGCGAAGCCCCTCACGCAAAGACAAGGTTCTAACGCCCACTCCATCAGTAACATACAAATGTTGCATATCCATTGCAACAAGAGTAGGAGCAATATCGTTCCTCCCCATAATCTTGCTGATTTCAAAAGACATTTTTCCGGCAACAATGTTGTAACCTTTGGGAAGTGAAGTGTCATATTCTCTACGATTTCCAACCTTCTTCTTCGGATGCTCGTATCGTAAGTACTTCTTTTGCACAAGGTCATTCAACATTTCTTCAAGCTCGGGATGCTCAAAGAATGTACGGATTTGGTCGATGGTAAGGGGCATACCATCCATCCAATCAATACCGTATTCCTCAGCCCACTTCTTTTTGCGTCTTTCTTTTAGCATGGTATTGAGAAGCTGTCTTTGCGTAGGACTGACTGACCCCTTCATTTCAATGTCCCAACTGTGGATATTATTGTCACCGCCACGCTTATCTTTGATTGACTTCCCTTCCAATTCTTCGATTGAATAATGAGCGAGAAGGTTGTCAATGAACTTGCTGTGTTCTGTGTTTAAGCCATTTTCCAATACATCTCCAAGCAATTTGGAAGTATGCTTGAAGGTAGATAAATCTGGGTAATCACGTTTTGTTCCGACAATATAAATTCTCTTGCGTTCTTGAGGTACGCCAAAATACTTTGCATTAAGGACTCTCCAAGAGACTTTGTAGCCTAATGCTTCAAGATGTTCTAAAATTGTGGATAGGGTTCGACCTATCTTGTCTTTTGGATTTTCCCTATCATGGTTTACCAGACCCTCAACATTTTCCAACACAAATCCATACGGGTTCTTTTCTTTTAAGATTCTCTCGACATCAAAGAATAGTGTTCCTCTGGTATCGGAAAAGCCCAATCGCTTGCCAGCAGAAGAAAATGCTTGGCAAGGAAATCCACCAAGTAAGAAATCAAAGTCGGGTATTTCCTTTGCGTCAATTTGTGTTATATCACCGTGAATTTCTTCTCCGGGATGGTTTTGCTTTAGAACCTCAATAGCGTGGTCTTTAATCTCAGAAGTGAACACGCACTCCGTTGTAAAGCCTTTCTTTGCACAAGCAATTTCAAATCCTTTTCTAATTCCACCGATGCCTGCGAAAAGGTCAATGAACTTCACATGATTATTCATCGTTGTCCTCCTCTGGGATAAGCTCTGTTATATCTCCAATATCACATTGAAGAACATTGCAGATTTTTTCAAGCGTTTCGATTGGCACAGACTCATCTCGTCCTAACTTTGCCATAGCGTTTGAACTAACTTTTGCCGCAGTTCTTAACTGGGTTTTGTTCATTTTTTTATCTATCATTAATTTCCAAAGTTTATTATACGACCTTGCCATTTCTGCTCCTCCTGTGCGCATAACTATTTATTATACTATAGCACAAATCGTCTCGTCATTCAACAGTTTTTTGCGAACATCAATAATAATTTGATATTCGCAACCGTAGAAATCGAAGGTGGAAGCAGACAGTGTCTTATATGTCTTTGTGTAATTGCGGTCAAAACATCAAGTGCAGACCCGACATTTTGACCGCATATCGCCCCCTAACGGTTACATTATTCCGTCCGGCTCTTGAACCCGGTTTGCTTTGCGTTCTCGCTTGCTTTCCGTCTGCGTTCCTCGCTATACGGTGCTTGCAGCCGGATAGACAGTCTGGACTTGTCCAGCACATAGATCACTCCGCCCTGGGCGAAGGATTTCTCCAAGCGGCAAAGGTCGGGGTGCTTCTTGCCGAACTCTGCCAGCCGCTTTCGCAGTCCGGCATTGTAGGTCTGGATGTGGGCGGTGTCCTCGCCCTCGTTGAACAGTATAATGGTCTCTTTCTCATACTTCGTCAGGGTCATACTCGTCATCCTCCCATTCAGCTGCCGGACAGCCGCTCACGATGCAATCAAAAGCCTTTTCGTAGCGCAGATATGCTTCCATCTCTAAGCGGAGATTGAAGAACATACAGCGATACCAGCGGTCGGCGGTTGAGGCGTTCAGTTCCCTTGCGATTGCAAGGAAGAAATGCTTTACGGCAGGATCGGGGGCAAGCTCTGCCAGCGTACAGAAACGGTTGACCGTTGCTTCACGGTCGGGGCTGCCAAAGGCGTACAGTGCTTTCTTCTGGTTCATGGTCATAGTTTTACTCTCCTTTGATTTGATAAAATAAAAGCGGCAGGGACTTCACAAGGAAATACCTGTCGCTTTGCTGACGATATAAAATTGTTGGGTCAGGACTTGATAAAATCACGCAGTCCGTAGTTAATAACGGCAATTCTGATAATCAGCCATTCCGCAATGTGAGGGATGATAAAGACCACAAAGGCAACTGCCAGCAGTCGGAGCGTTTCTACTCCTGCGCTGATACCGAACATCCATCCGGCAATCGTTATCAGGAACATCAGCCCGGCAAGCAGATTGAAGATAGCGGTCGAGAACTGCGTGAAGAAGATACCGACCCATTGTATCAGGGTGACTGCCACAATCAGCGGCAGTACCAGCAGCTTAATGATTAGCTTTATCAGTCCCATGGTTTCCTCCTTGCTTAGCTGTAAATCAACTCGTCCTTAATGACTTCCTCTGCCTGAGCCACACAAGCGTTCATCTGTCGAACCCATTCAAGCTGATCTGCGGCTTTGAGCCGTTCGGTCACGCCGTAGTGTTTCATCAGCTGGGGAAGGATGATGTTCATACGGCTCTTGGCGGCGGCTTCAATCTCCGCACAATGGGGATATAGCGTTTCGCTCAGTACCATCTCCGAAAAGAGAAACGGCTGTGCTATCCGCAGATACGACTTTCTCATCAGCCCCCACTTTCCAAGATGGATATTCGGGTTTTGCAGTTGAATGTCGGGGATGTAGTAATCTCCGCTTTTGATGAAGTTCAGTTCCATAGTGTCCTCCTTAATGTTTGTTGTTGATGATTTCAATGCGCTCATACAGCCCGGAATCATCGTCCAGAAATAGGTTCTTGTGATACTCTGCTTCGGCAAGGGAACGATAGTAATATTCCTCGTCCGGCTTACCGTCCTTGCGGACAAATCTGACTATCCATAACTCATTCATGCTGGAATATCCTCCTTTTCTGCTTTCTTTTTGTGGTAGTCCTCTCTGCGCTTGGCAAGGTGGGCTTCGTATCGTTTTATGGCTTCGGGGTCTCCGGCTTCCGCATCGGCTTTCAATTTCTGATAGCACTTAACGGTGGCTTCGCTCTGATATTTCCGCTTCTCAGCCAGCTTCCTTGCAGCTTCTTCATCGGTCTTGGCAAGCTCCACAAGGGCTTCGTGTTCCGCTTTGCGCTTGGCAGTCCTTGTGCGGATATACTCCTTTTTTCGGGCTTCCATCATGGCGGCATACTCTGGATCAGCTGCCATTCTTGCTTCTTCACGCTCCTTTTTGCGCTGTCTGGCTTCGGCTTCCTTGGCTCTCATTGCTTCCAGCTGCTTGGCTGCTTCGGGGTCTGTCTTTGCCTTTTCTTTCAATTCAGCCCGTGTCAGTTTGTTTTTCTTTTTGGCTCGCTCCACTCGCTTTCGCTCAGTTTCAAGCATCTTTTCACGCTTGATGCGCTCTTTTTCCTCTAACTGACTGATATATTCCGGGCTGGCTTCTCTGGCTTCCTTTAGCTTCTGGCGGTGCTTCTGATTCCGTTCACGCTGATATGCCAGATGTTCTTCATACTGTGCGATAGCTTCCGGGTCTCCGGCTTGTGCAGCTTCTCGCAGAGCGACCAGCTTCTGCTTTCTGCGCTCTGCTGATTTCTTACCCTTTTCCTGCTTCTTTCGCAACTGCTCGGCTTCGATGGCGGCAATGCGTTCTTCCTCGGAAACAGTTTCAACAGGCGGGTAGTAGTTACCGATGAAATTGAAATGAATATCGATGTTCTGCTGACGGTAGATGGTTCGACCGCCTGTGGCTTCGTGAACCTCAATCCTGTCAATGAAAGCATAGAGCATGGTGTCGGTCAGTTCTTCGCAGTTCCGGTATTTCTTGACCAGAGCGATAAACCGGGATGCATCCACCTGCTTGATTTCGTCCTGCTGAACCAGATTTTCCAGCTCTGCAACACGCTTTTCCAGCAAAATTTGTTCTTCATCGTACTGCTGAATCATGCGCTGTGCCTGTCTCTCCGGCAGCAAGCCGCTCAAGGTACTCTCATAGAGCTTGTTGATTTTCTCGTCCAGCTCAGCCATTCGCTTCTTTGCTTCGGCAAGTTCCTGATAGCCGTTGTTTGCTGTTCTGGTCTGCTGCTCATTCCAAACGGCTTTGAGCTGCTGAATAAACTCGTCCTCATTTTCAAGGACATATTTGTTTACTGCCTGAATTGCCTGCAAAATTGCCGCTTCCAGAGCCGATGTTTTTACATAGTGGGAAACACATTCTCCGCTCTTGCTTCGATAATTGCCGCATTGAAAAGCGGAATCTGAATCATAGTGCGTTTTGCTATGATTTGCTTCGGGGCTGATAAATCCCATTCGGGAACCACAATCCGCACAGTACACCAAGCCGGACAGACGGTGGGAGTAGGTGCCGTTCGCCACTCTCGGCTTTTTCTTCGAGCGTATCTTTCTGGCAATATCCCATGTGTCTTGGTCGATAATGGCTTCGTGCGTATCGGGGAAAATCATCAGCTCGTCCGGCGTTGCGGCTCTGCGCTGCTTGGTTTTGAAGTTCTCGCAGATGGATTTGCCCAACACAGTATGACCGAGATATTCCTGCCGATCAAGGATGTAGCCAACGGTGGTTGCGCTCCATCGGTAGGGGTCTGCCACATTCTTGTGTCTGCAATTCTTCGGCTGATTTAAGGCTGCATAAGCGGAGGGAATCAGTACCTTCTCCGCTGTCAGCATTTCCGCAATGGCGGTGGTGCTGTTGCCCTGACAAACCAGACGGAAGATTTTTCTGACAACCTCTGCGGCTGGCTCGTCCACGATGAGGGTCTGCTTATCGTCCGGCTTTCGCTTGTAGCCATAAGGGATAGAGCCGCTGCATCGCATTCCGTCTTTCATTCTGGACTTGAAGATTGCTTTGATTTTGTTGCTGGTGTCCTTGGCGTACCACTCGTTCATGATATTCAAGAACGGCGTGAAGTCATTATCCTGTGGGGTGGCACTGTCCACATTGTTGTTGATGGCTATGAACCGAACGCCCTTTTTCGGGAAAAGGATTTCTGTGTAGTAGCCAACTTGCAGATAGTTTCTGCCAAAACGACTGAGATCCTTTACCACAAGGGTCTCCACTCGTCCGGCTTCGACTTCTTCCAGCAGGGCGGCAAAACCGGGACGATTAAAGTTCGTGCCGGAATAACCGTCATCATAGAAGTGCCGGATATTTCTCAGCCCATGCTGACGGGCATATTCTTCAAGATATTTCTTTTGGTTCTGGATGGAGTTTGATTCTCCAGCCTGTTCATCATCTCTTGATAAACGCTCATATAGAGCTGTAATTTTGATTTCTTCTTTCTTTGCCACGGTTTTACCTCCCTTCTTTATGTAATTAAGCAGGTAAACATCGGTCGTGCTTGTGAAACACACCCTTTGTCTATCTGCTTATAGTATAACCGTTTGGGTCTGTGACCACGAATGAGGTGGGATAGTCGGAAGTAGGGAAACATTGCATGAGGTTGGGCTTGACGTAAAACCGCGTCTTGCCGCTGCCGGAGCCGCCAATCACCAGCACATTCTTGTTCCGGGCCGTCTTGGGGTCTTTGGGCCGCCCGGTCATGGTCAGGCGTTCGGTCTGGGTCAGCAGGATGTTGTTTTCAAACTTGGGGTCGATATAGGGCGCAATATCCTTGGCGGTGCCCCACCGGGCAGAGCCGTATTCTTCACCCTTGCGGTACTTCTTGGCATTCTTGCCTTTGCTGTACTCAATGAGCCGGACGGCCAACGCACCAACAACGCCCACGCACAGGTCAAACGGGTGCAGGCTTGGCAGCGGATTTGCAAAGGCGGCAGAGATGCCGCCCGTCAGGTGGAGCAGCTTTGCCGAAGCATCCACGCCCGCCGCCAGACGGTATGCCTGCCCGCATTTGGCGAACAGGTACACGAACAGCAGATATGGCAGATTCAGCACCAGCAGCCTTTTCAGTTCAGGCTTCATCGTTCCAGCCCCCTTTGCTTGATTTTTTCCTTCGCACGTTTCGGCTGCTGGGCGGCTTTCTGCTTGGCCGCTGCCAGCATCTTGCGGATGGAGGGCCGCTGCTCCTTGGAGAGTGTTTTGGCCGTGAACTCCCGGAACGCCTGTTCCAGATTGTCCGCATCCTTGGCCTTGAAGATCACGATGTAGTGGGGCGGCTGGGTGGTCTTGTCCTTGCGCAGAGTAAAGTCCACGCCGTACTTCTTGGCGCAGGGCTTGAACGCCCCGATGTTCGCCTCCG
>ERZ1673752.3891-NODE-3891-length-13410-cov-4.781280_pt1 | contig 13410 bp, 13 predicted proteins | sample MGYA00580195_ERZ1673752 | MGnify/ENA primary metagenome ERZ1673752 (study PRJEB41218, sample SAMN15661744) | gut metagenome | host: Homo sapiens | place: Canada: London | collected 2015-08-20/2019-03-30 | study: EMG produced TPA metagenomics assembly of...
GAAGTTAATGAAGTCACTTTTGATAACTTGCTTGAATTCTTCTTTACTTTAGATGCTGACTATAGGAAAGATGCTGTGTAGCTTATGAATGATAAGACGGCACTTTTCCTGCACAAGCTAAAAGATTCCAATGGCAACTATATCGGAGTAGTGATATCAATAAAAATATAGAAAAATCGACATAACTAGTATTTCTACTAATCATGCCGATAATTTTTTAAGAAATTAAATCCCTAATTTACAGCCCTAAGAGGGCTTATTTCCTATGGTCAAATTTATTTAATTCTAAATTACTAATGATCCTTAATAATTAGACTTTGTCTATGCTATGAGAGGGTTTCTCCTCTTTTTTGTTAAATTATTTTCTCTTTTTAAGAGCAAATACGCCAACAGCTGATGCGATTAAACTTAATATAATCGAACCTTGGCTTTCTATTCCCGTTTTTGGAAGTTTTGCCTTATTTTTTGGAAGATTTGCTTTTGTTATTTCAGAAATAGGTTTTTTCGGTTTTTCAATTTCTGTTGAAGCGCCTTTTGATTCTTGGAAGGCTAGCATTTCAGATTTAATCATATCTTTTGATTTGTCTGAATATGTTATTGTTACATTTCCTTTGTCATCAACTGTTACTTGTGTTCCTTTTGGGAAATTGTCCTTGTTGATTTTTTCAATATTATTTTTAATTTCTTCTTTTTCTTTTTCTGTTAATTTTTCTAAATTTTTAACTTTTACTTTATTTTTTGGAAGAATTGGATCAATTCTATCGGCAATTGGTTTTACTTCTAAACTAGCCAATAGTAATTTTTTCTTTGCAATTTTTTCTCTTAGATTTTTAATCTCTATATCTAACTTTTTGATTTGTTCATCTATCTCTTTTATTCTATCTTCAAGGGCTTTTCTATCTAGTTTCACTTGTTCTAGTGATACTGCCATTGGCATAGCACTTTCAAGTCCCATTTTTTCTTCTAGTTTTGAAAGTTTTTCTTTTAGAGTTTTTATAGAAGTTTCAGCATTTTGGTACATTTCTTGTGCTTTTTTGTTTTCTTGATTCAATCTTTCCAATTCATTTTTGTTAGTCTCAATTTTCTTTTTAATAGCCTCTTTTTCTGATTCAAGATTTTTTAGAGTTTGATCTTTATCTTTCAAAGCCTCTAATTTCATTTCTGTATCTTTTATGCTTTTCTTTATTTGTGCAAGTTTTTCTTCTTCTTTAGATAATTCTTTATTTGCTTTTTCTACAAATTCTTGTTGAGTATCTCTTGCGTTTTTAGCTTTTTCTACTTTTTGATTTAATTGCTCTTTATTATTATTTATATCTAAAATTTCTTTTTCTAGGCGTTGAATGTCTTTTTCAAGGTTAGCTTTTTCAGTCAATAAATTTTTAAGTTTTTCCAATTTTTCTTGATTTTCTTTTAATTGTTTTTCAAAGTTGTCTTTTTCTCTTTGCCAATTTAAAAGAAGAGTTTCTCCATTTTTAATCTTATTTTCTTCTTCTTCTATTTCTTTTTCCAGTTGCTTAATTTGAGCTACAGCATTCGTTGATGAATTTTGCTTTTTTAATTTTTCTAATTCAGCTTTTTTTGTTTTTACTTTTTCCTTAATTTGTTCCTGCAGTGTTTTTATATTTTCTGTGTTTTTTTTATTTATTTCTAACTTTCTTTCAAGGTCTTTATTTTCATTAGTAAGCTTATCTTTAATTGCATTTATATCGTTTATAGTTTGTTCTATAACTTGCTTTTTGTCCCTTGCTTTAGCTATTTCTTTTTTACACCTTTCTAAATCGGTCTTATCTCTTTCAACAAGAGCATTTTCTCTTACATAATCAGCTTCTTTTTTCTCTAAAACCTTTTTTGCAGACTCAAGTTTTGTCTTTAATTCTGCTACACTTTTTAAACTTTCATTTTCTTTTTGTTTCTCTGTTACTAAAGTTTCTTCAATAGATTTTTTACTTGCCGGATCAAGTTTTTTTATTTCATCTATCATTTGGTCTTTTGCCTTGAGTTCTTTTGCTAAAGTTTCTTTTTCTTCATTAGCTTTTTGAAGTTTTTCTTTTAAAGACTCAAGCATTTTTTTATTTTCTTCTTGTTTACTTTCAAGTTCTTTGATTTTATTTTTTAATTCATCAATTTTCTTAGTTGATTTATTATTTCCCTTGGATAATTTGTCATTCCCCTTGGATAGTTTATCAGAAATTTCAGATTTTTCTTTAAGTAATCTTTCTCTTTCATTTATTTTTTCTGATAATTCTTTTTCCATTTTCGCTATTTCTTTTTTTATAATCTCAATTTTATTTTCAATCTTAGCCTTGTAGTCAATTTTTGTAGGATTTAGCTCAACATTTTCTTTAGCCATTGCCAAATCTACTTTTGACAAAAGTATGCTTGTTGATAGTACTGCAATCATTGCGCATTTTTCTATTTTTTGTTTTTTCATAAATTAATCTCCTTAATTTTTATTTTTATTTTTTATTTGAGGCATTATTTTAACAATAAAATATGAAATATTTATGAAATGAAAAAAATTTTTTTAAAATCTTGCTTGGATAATTATCGTAAAAAGTGCTGTTATGTTTTTTCGCAAAAAAAAGAGCATCTAAAACTAGATGCTCAAAAACTAGATGCTCAAATAAATTTTACTAAAATTTCTTTCTGCTACCAGGTTTTACAAGTTCGATTTTTCCGTCAGCACAAAGTGGACATTCTTCTTTTTCAAAAGCTTGTACATTCAATGCGATTGCGGGGAAAAGTGGATATTCGATATTTGATTTTCCGTTTGTTCTATCTACGATTGATGCGATTCCTACAACATTGGCTCCATGTTCTTTTAATACTTTGATTGTTTCTAGTGAAGATTTTCCAGTTGTAACTACGTCCTCAACCACAAGTACATTTTCTCCCTCATTGATGAAAAATCCTCTTCTTAATGTCATTACATCATTTTCTCTTTCGGTAAACATGGCTCTAACGCCTAATGCTCTTCCTAATTCGTAAGCAATTACGATTCCACCCATTGCAGGTCCAACTACTGCGTCAACTTTTATTTTCGCATCTTCTATTTTTTTCTTAATTACTTTACAAACTTCTTCTGCTTTTTTTGGATACATCAAAAGTTTTGCACATTGAACGTATTTGTCGCTGTGTTTTCCTGATGATAATAAAAAATGTCCTTCTAATAACGCTTCGCTTTCTTTTAATAATTCTAATACTCTTTGTTCCATAATTTTCCTCCTATACTAAAATTAAATAATCCCTCTTATTTCTTGTAAGTTTTTTATGTTTTGTTCTTTACAGAATTTTTCCATTCCCTCAATTATGTCAATGCAAACTTTCGGGTTGATGAAGTTCGCTGTTCCGACTTGAACTGCTGTTGCTCCTGCCATAATAAATTCTATTGCATCTTTCCAATCCATTATGCCACCCATTCCAATTATAGGAACATCTACAACCGAGGCAACATCTCTAACCATTCTAAGTGCTATCGGTTTTATGCAAGCACCTGAAAGTCCTGCTGTTACATTGTCGAAAACTGCTTTTCTTTTATAAATATCAATCGCCAATGCATTGAATGTATTTACAAGTGAAAGGCAATCAGCTCCTGCCTGAACGCAAGTTTTTGCCATTTCTTTTATATTTTCGGCATTTGGAGATAGCTTTACCATAAGGACTTTGTCTGTATTTTCTCTAACTTTTCTAACAATCCCCTCTGCTATATCGCATTTTATTCCAAAAGCCATTCCACCTGATTTTACATTCGGACAAGAAATGTTCAACTCAATTATTTTTATATTTGTCTTATTGATTAGTTTAACGGATTTCAAATAATCTTCTAGCTGTGAGCCTCCAATATTAGCCAAGATTTGTGTATCATAGCTTTCCATAAAAGGTAAATCTTCTTCAATAAAAGTCGGTACGGACGGATTTTGAAGTCCTATACTGTTCATTATCCCGGCAGGTGTTTCGTAAATTCTAATTCCCGTATTTCCGTCTTTTCCTGCAAATGTAAGTCCTTTTGTTGAGATTCCACCGAGTCTGTTTAAATCGATATACTCTGCATATTCTCTACCAAAGCCAAAAGTTCCTGAGGCTGCGATAACCGGATTTTTAAACTTTACTCCACAAATATCCACTTCTAACATTAAAAATTCACCTCCTTAACTTCAAAAACGGGTCCCTCTTTACAGATTCTTTTCATTCCATTTTTTGTTTTACAGCTACAAGCCAAACAAGCACCTACTCCACAACCCATTCTGCTCTCAAGTGAAACATAAACCGGTATGTCAAGACTTAAGTTTTTAACGGAATTCATCATAGGATTTGGTCCACAACAATAGATTACATCATAATCTTCTTTTATTATTTCTGTTATGAAACCTTTATGTCCAACACTTCCTGTATTTGTTGCGATATATGTATTTTCTGTAAACTCCTTAAATTCTTCAGTAAAATATGTTTCATCTCTAAACCCTGCGTATAAATCAGTTTTAGCATCTAATTTTTTCGCCAAATACAACATCGGTGCAATTCCGATTCCTCCTGCAACAAGCGCAACTTTTTTGCCCTTAAACTCATCAATAGAAAATCCGTTACCTAAAGGTCCTAAAATTTCTATAAAGTCGTGAGCTTTCTTTTCGGACATAATCTTCGTTCCCTTTCCGACAACTGCATAAAGAAAAGTAAGCTTGTCATCTTCCATATCGCAGATGCTTATAGGACGAGGAAGCATGTTCCCGTCCTCAAAGCATTTAACCATATAAAATTGTCCAACTCTAGCTTTAAACTCTCCCTTAACCACCATTTTATAAATATCTGTGGCAATTTTTTCATTTAAAATTATTTCAACTTTTTCGTATGATTTATTTTCCATAAATATCCTTTCTCATGTTTAAAACAGCCTCTCTAGTGTAGTGAGCAAATCTTTCTTCGCCGTCTTCAAATTTTTGGTAATATTTTATGATACCTCTTGAAGAGTTTACAACTCCACCATTAAAGTCGTTCAAATATGTTCTAATGTCCTCTGCCTTTGCTCCTTGCGCACCATATCCAGGTAACAAGAAGAAAATATTTTTATATCTTTCTCTAATTTTTTTAGCCTCTTCGCTATGAGTTGCTCCAACAACATAACCAAGTGGAGAATATCCACATTCTGAAGTTAAACTATCAGCAAATTTTTTAAGCTCATCTCCAACTTTAAAATAAAGTGGTTCATCTTGATATTCAAGACATTCAATGTCCTTTGCGCCCTCGTTTGAAGTTCTAAGTAAAACGAAAACTCCCTTTTCCCCCGTCTTTAAGTAATCTAAATACGGAGTTATGCTATCCATTCCCATATATGGGTTAAGAGTGATGAAGTCCGCCTCGAACTCTCCTTTAAAATGCGCCTTTGCATATTCCTTTGCAGTACTTGCAATGTCGCTCCTCTTAACATCACCGATACTTAAAAGTCCTTTTTCTTTAAGATATCTTAAAGTTCTTTGATATGCGATAAGACCTTCAATTCCGTTTGCCTCATAATATGCAATTTGTGGCTTGTAGATTGCAACAATATCTGAGGTTGCATCAATTATTTCCTTATTATATTCAAAAATTACATCAGAAATTTTTTCATATTTTTGTTTTATATAGTTTGGAATGTAGTCCAAATGACTATCAAGACCAACACAAACAAATCCTTTTTCTTTTACTGCCTCATATAATTTATCTATTATCATTACATTTCTCCTTTATATTTTATTTCTCCGGCTTTAATTGTCATAAGCACTTCGCCGTAAAGTTCCATCTTATCAAATGGTGTATTTTTACTCTTTGATGCAAATTTACTTGCATCAACTACGATTTTTTTATTCTCATCAACTATAACCAAGTCTGCGTCATATCCCTCTTTGATTAAGCCTTTTTTAATTCCCATTAAATTTGCTCCACCGTAGGACATAACTTTTGAAAGCACTCTCATATCGATATTTCTTTCTTTTACAAGCTTTGTATTACAGATTGCAAATGCAGTTTCAAGTCCAACAAGTCCCGGACTTCCGTTTGCCTTATCCTCCATTGTATGTGGTGCGTGGTCTGTTGCAATAGCATCAACAGTTCCGTCTAAAATTCCCTCTATCAAAGCATCTACATCAGCCTTTTCTCTTATCGGTGGATTAACTCTGTATGAATTATCCCAAAGTGCAATATGATGTGGAGTTATTTCACAAGTAACCTTTACTCCCTCTTTTTTCCCACGTCTTACAGCCTCTAACGAATCAACCGTACTTACATGGCACATGTGTATTCTTCCATCAAGTCTTTTTGCAAGGTAAATATCCCTTAAAGTCATTAAGTCCTCTGCAATTCTGTAATCAACCTTTGAAAGTTCACTTTCGGCGTGAATCATAATCACCTTATCAAACTTTTTTGCCTCCAAAATCGCCCTATACATTGTAGTTTCTGAAAGAACACCCTTACCGTCATCGGATAAAAATTTTGCATTTTCAAATTTTGAATAATCAACTAAATTTTCTCCGTCAAAGTTTTGAGTTACTGCAACAATCTGATTTATATCAACTAAGTCAAGCTCCTTAGCTCTTTTCATTATGTCGTTGTAAGTTTCAAGGTCGCTACAAATCGGTTTTGTATTTGCCATTGTGTTTACAGTTGTGTAACCACCTCTTAGTGCAGAAAGCGCGCCCGTCTTTAAATCTTCCTTGTAAGTAAAGCCCGGGTCTCTAAAGTGAACATGTAAATCTACAAAAGCCGGCATAACAACTTTTCCCTTAGCGTCTATAACTTCAAAGCTTTCATCAAAACTTAAATTTTCTCCAATTTCTATAATCTTTCCATTTTCAATTTTAATTTCTCCGAATTTATTTGTATCCTTATCCACTAAAACAGCATTTTTAATTATTTTTTTCAACATTCCCTCCACAAGTATATAAGTTATCACAATAATTACATCTGTAAATTCCCTTTTCTCTATTTACAAGCACAAATTTATTTTGCACATTTTCATGACAAGTTATACAACGTGGGTTTTTACATTTCAAAAAACCTTCAACCTTTTCAGGTAAAATCATTGAAAGTTTTTCTTTAATTTTTTCATTTTCAATTATATTTACAGTTAAAGTTCTGTCGATTAATCCCAAAATCGCAAGGTCAACATCTATTACATTTTCAATTTTTATCATATCTTTTTTTCCATATTTTTTAGAATCGGCATTCATTATAAGTGCCACTGTGTAATCAGCCTTATCCAATTCTAAAAGTTTAAAAATTTCATAACCAAGACCCGGTTTAATATGGTCGATTACAATTCCGTTTGAAATACTATTTATGTTTAACATTATTTTACCTCCAATAATTTTAAGATTAGCGCCATTCTGATTATCATACCAAATTTAACTTGATTGAAATACTTTGCTCTCGGGTCAGAATCAACCTCAGTTGCAATTTCATTTACTCTTGGTAGTGGGTGAAGAATTATCATATCATCTTTTGCATTTTTCATCTTTTGATTATCTAAAATGTAAGTATCTTTAAGTCTTACATAATCAGCCTCATTGAAAAATCTTTCTCTTTGAACTCTTGTCATATACAAAATATCAAGCTTATCCATAACTTCTTCAATAGTTCTAACTTCTATAAACTCAACATTTTTTTCGTTTAGGTACATTTTTATATATTCAGGAATAACAAGCTCAACAGGTGAAATGAAGATGAATTTATTTCCCTTGAACTTTGAAAGAGTCTTTACAAGAGAGTGAACAGTTCTACCAAATTTTAAATCACCACAAAGACCGATAGTCATATTTTCCAAAGTTTTCTTAGTTTGTGAAATTGTAAGTAAATCTGTAAGAGTTTGAGTTGGATGTTGATGACCGCCGTCCCCTGCGTTGATGAAAGGAACAGGAGTTACTTCCTTTGCAAGTTCAGCAGAACCCTCGTGCGGATGACGCATAGCAATTATGTCTGAATAAGACCCAACAGTTCTTATAGTATCTTGCAGACTTTCTCCCTTAGTTGCTGATGAAACCTTTGGGTCAGGAACTGTTATACAACTTCCACCAAGTCTAAGCATAGCCGCCTCAAAACTAAGTCTTGTTCTAGTTGACGGTTCAAAGAATAGAGATGCTAAAACTTTACCCCTACATTTTTTTGAAAATTTTTCAGGATTGTTAAAAATTTCTGACCCTAACTCCATAAGTTCAAGTAATTCTTCACACGAAAAATCTTCACTACTAACCAAATTTCTAAATTCTTTCATACATTTCCTCCTATTAAATTTATTTAATCAAATTTTGTTACATAAAAAAAGGAAATAACAAAAGTTATTTCCTAAAATTAAAATTATTAAAGACAAATATTGAATTAAAAGAAAAGCCGGTAATCCAACTTTTAAAAAATGAATTTCCGGCTAATATATTAAAATTATTAAAATGAGAAAATTTAAAACCAAAAACAGAAAAGTCGGTTAAGTAATTCTTATTGATATTAGTAACCAATTTTTTAACTGTATTTGACATAAATTTTACCTCCGTTCAATTTTTCTTTGATTATTATACACCAACGAAGTTATATTGTCAATAGATTTTTAAAAATTTTTCAAAAAATAATCCAGAAAAAATTATCCCGCCATTTCTACATTTAAGTAATTAAACACTTATATTCGATTGTAATCAAATCAATTTAAAGTAATGAAAAGTCTTCCATTTTCCAAATTTCTGTTGCTATGTCTGTGTAAAAGTCTTTTTCGTGTGAGATTAGGAAAATTCCTCCTTTATATTCTCTTAAAGCTCTTTTTAGTTCCTCTTTTGATTCGGGGTCAAGGTGGTTTGTAGGCTCGTCAAGCATTAATATATTTGTCTTTTCATTTAATATTTTACAAAGTCTTACCTTTGCCTGTTCTCCACCACTTAGTACCCTCATTTGTGATTCAATATGAACAGTTGTCAACGAACATTTTGCAAGGGCGGCACGAATTCTAAATTGCTCCCAGCTTGGAAATTTTTCCCACATTTCATCGATTGGAGTCTTGTTGTTATCATAATTTTCTTCTTGTTTAAAATATCCGATAGATAAATTTTGTCCAAAGTGAACAGAGCCAGAAATAGCTTTGATATTCCCTAAAATAGTATTTATAAGAGTTGTTTTTCCAAGTCCGTTTGCACCGACAATTGCAATTCTGTCGCCTCTTTCCATACGAAGATTTAAGGGTCTGCTTATCGCCTTATCATATCCGATTACCAAGTCCTCTGTTTCAAAAATCAGCCTACTCGTTGACGGAGCAGTTTCAAAATAAAATTCAGGCTTTGGTTTTTCTCTAACAAGTTCAATTTTTTCCATTTTATCAAGTTTCTTTTGTCTTGACATCGCCATATTCCTTGTAGCAACTCTCGCCTTATTACGTTGAACAAAGTCCTCAAGCTCTTGAATTTCCTGTTGTTGCTTTTTATATGCAGACTCCAATTGTCTTTGTTTTAACTCTTTTAATCTTAAAAATTCGTCATAATCCCCAACATATCTATTTACTTCACAATTTTCAACATGGTAGATTAAATTTATTACTGAGTTTAAAAATGAAATATCGTGAGAAATCAAAATAAAGGCATTTTCATAGTTTTGTAAATATCTTCTAAGCCAATTTATATGCTCCTCGTCCAAGTAGTTGGTAGGCTCGTCAAGAAGTAAAATATCCGGCTTTTCTAAAAGCAATTTTGCAAGTAGAATTTTGGAACGTTGCCCACCTGAAAGGTCTGATGCAAGTCTTTCAAGCCAGTCTTTAAGTCCCATATTATGAGCAATTTCTTCAATTTTTGAATCAATCATATAAAAGTCATGTGTTTCAAGAAGTTCTTGAAGCTCGGAAGCCTCAAGCATTATATCGTCAAGCTCTTTTCCAGTTAATTCGCCCATCTTCATATAAATATCATTAAGCTCACTTTCAACCTCAAAAAGATATGAAAAAGCAGATTTTAAAACATCACGAACAGTCATTTCAGAAGAAATTACAGAATGTTGGTCAAGATAACCGATTCTAACACGCTTTGCCCATTCAATTGTGCCCTCTTCCGCCTCAAGTTTTCCGGTAACAAGATTTAAAAAGGTACTCTTTCCCTCTCCGTTTGGCCCTACAAAACCGATATGTTCCCCTTTTAATAATCTAAAATTTACATCTTTTAATATTTGACGGCCACCGAAACTGTGGCTCAAATTTTTTACAGTTAAAATACTCATTTTTTCTCCTTTGTATATTATAGCTCTACATATTTTACCATATTTTTTGTATTTAGTAAAAATTTTAAGGACTGATTTAAAAGAAAGTATATTCCAACAAAAAAAGCCGTCATTTCTGACGGCAATTTTTTAAATTAAAGTCTTTTAAGCATCTGATCTTGAAAATCCGTTTTTCATTTCACAACTTGCTGTGAAAAGTGTTTTATCAAGTAAATCATTTGTTTGGTCTTTTACAAAGTCTGTTATTTCATCATTTGCTTTTTCTAAAAATTCGTGAACATTCTTTATCTTTGATTTTTTCTTTAAAAATTCTTTATCATATTTATTTAAAATTGTACGACATTTTGATTGAACTGCATTTTGATATCTTTCAATATGAGATGCAGTTGATGGGAAATGCGCATCACAAATTACTCCGATAATACGATTTATCCAATAGAAATTATCTGTTGTTGGAGTAAGTGTTGTATTTTCTAAATATTCAGGTGTTTTTGTAATATTTGCATAATACGGAACGATTGCGTTAAATACATTTGATCCAAAAGATAGCCACTCAATACTTCTGATTTCTTCAGGCATGTATGGTCTTATTTGAACTAAAGCCAAAACATCATTACGATTTATACCTATAGGTCTAAATTTTCCTTTTTGTGATAAGTCTCCACTCTTTAGATATGGGTCGTAAGGAGTTCCTTGATAGTGATTAGACATAATATATTTAACATCTTCTATTGTAATCTTCTTTTCAGGAATCATACACCAAGGAAGATTATCACTATCCGGTCTAAAACGAGGATTTGCTCCACTCCAATCGAAAGTATTTGGATTAAAATATTTAAGCATTACCCAAGCACGAGGTGTATTGTAAGTATGATCCGCATCGGAATGGCTTCCAAAAGCAATTCTCGGATTGAAAGGATCTTTATAGTCTTTATCTTCATCATAGTCAAGACCTTCTTCAAAATCATCAAGAATTTTTTCAAGAGACATTTCAGTAGATAAGTCAAGGAAATTTTCTTCAACAAATTCTTTCAAGTCTGATGAACACATAAATTCTTCCTTTTCTCCATAAGCATCTTCAAAATCAAAATGATCAAGTCCGAATTGGTTCGGCATTACAACATAAACATCGTCAGGAACTCTTCTTGCTATCCAATGATGACCGCCTATTGTTTCAAACCACCAAATAGAATCAACATCTTGAAAAGCAATGCCGTTACTTTCATAAGTTCCGTATTTTTCTATTAGAGCGCCAAGTCTTTCAACGCCTTCTTTAGCACTATTTATATATGGTAGAGTAATTACAACAAAGTCTTCTTCCCCTATTCCACCTTTTTTTATAATTCCCGGTTCAAATTCTATTAGAGGATCCGCTCCCAAAACCCTTTCATTAGTAGTAATAGTTTCTGTTGCAGTCATTGAAACATTTTTTTCATTAACGCCACAAGCTCCCCAAACTCCACGCCATTTTTTTACATTTGGAAGACAAGTATAACGCATAGGATTTTTAGGTAATTCAATTTCACAATCTGTACGAACAGATTTGTAATGAATTGGTTGATCTTTAGGTTCAACAACAATAAATTTTTTTGATTTAAACATTCCTGCTGAAGAATCTTCAATACGAGCAACTAAAGTTGACCCATCATAACTTGCTTTTTTTCCGATAAGAATTGTAGTACACATAACAAACCTCCTTAAAATTATGTTAATAATAATTATTAACCATATTTATATTATAACTCAAATTTACAAAAAAGTAAAAATATTTTTTGTTGTTTCACAAAAAAAACAATTAACGGTTTCTCCATTAATTGTCTTTCATAATATAAAACTATTTATTTTTTAATAATCTATTAACTTCTTTTTGAACTTCTCCATAGTTGTAACCTGCATTTTCAAGTTTTGCTCGTCTTAGTTCTCCGTTGCCCCAGTTTCCCTGTATGACCTCTTTTGCTATTTCATTTATAGCTTTTTCGTTTATGAAAGCTCTGTAATCAACCCAGCCTTTAAGCTCCTTAACATAGTAATAACTTCCCCATTTTCGAGTAAGTGTAACTTCTTTATTTTGGTGATTTTCAGTTGTTCCAAGCATACTTTTATCTTCACAAAACCAAGGCAGACTATCTATCGAATAGACTCCTTTTACCTTGCTTTTTACATTCAAAAGCTCCATATATTCCTCTCCTTGTTGTTCCTTTAATCTATACACATAAAAATGTGGTTTTCCTGCATTTATCCACAATCTATCGTGGTTATCCACAGAAATTCCATTTGCAGAATAATTACAGTGGATAATTCTATTTTCATCAATAAAAATTCCCGTATGACCAAAACTTCCACTACTATTTCCCTTTCTTCCCCAAACAAAAATATCACCTCTTTTAGCATTCCAAGGAACATTGTCCGTAATTTTTTCAAAACCGTTTTGCAAAAGCCAAGAATGTTCACGCTCCGTATCTATCGTCCAGCCATTGCTACTTGCTCCACCACTTCTAAGAGCATAGTAAATCGAAGATGAACAGTCGTAACTGTAAAGTCCGTTTCTGTTTTGCATGGAGTATGAAACCTTACCTTTTCTATTTTCAAACCATTGTATCGTCTTTTCTATATCTATCATAAAATCTCCTATTTCAGTTTAACCACCAATTCATTTATTGCCTTTGTCAACTCATCAATCTTCTTTTCAAACCTGAGTAACAAAAATACAGATAAAACTACCGGAAAACCAACATTTGAGATATTTGAAATTATATTTTCCATATTAACCCCTTTCGTTTATAGTAAAAAAAGACCAAAAGGTCTTTTTTACTAAAGCACTGTAACTTCTTCGTGGCTTGTTGAAATTATATCTGCCTTTTTAATTCCAACAACTTTTAAGTCGTCTTTTGCTAAAACAGACTTAAAATCAAAAGCCTTTATAATATCAGAAGCCTCATCAGCTGAAATATTTTTAATATTTGCAATTGAAAATTTTGCATTTTTTCCGTCCTCTAAAGTTAGAGTTAAGCTCAATGTCTTTCTCATATTCTACCTCCTAAGCTAAAGTTGTTTCTACAACTTTGATTGTTGCAGTTTTTGTTCCATCGATGAATTTTTCAACAAATTCACCTAATTTTTTTAAATTCTCATCAGAACATTCACTTTGAACATCTTTTACTGTTATGTTTCTTTTTTTAGAATTAGCAAGGTTGAAACTAA
>ERZ1673752.3892-NODE-3892-length-13403-cov-3.861927_pt1 | contig 13403 bp, 20 predicted proteins | sample MGYA00580195_ERZ1673752 | MGnify/ENA primary metagenome ERZ1673752 (study PRJEB41218, sample SAMN15661744) | gut metagenome | host: Homo sapiens | place: Canada: London | collected 2015-08-20/2019-03-30 | study: EMG produced TPA metagenomics assembly of...
AAAATTTAATTTTTCATAATCTCCACGTAACTTACAAGATGAAGCAATACTTTTGCATACACCAAAGTGCATTGATTTAACATTAAACTCATATTAAACATATCAAATTAAAGACATTACAGGGGGTTCACGCCCCCTCATTCCCAACTAACAAAAACAAATTTTCAAAGGAGGAAATAGAAAACGTTTAGAGAATTAGAAAAAAATTTAACTACTAGTCGAACAGATAATGGGGACATATCCTATACATCTACATTGAATGAGAACTTAAACTTCTTTGGAAAGGCAGGGTCTTTAAGAGGTGACACTGAAGAAGCTATAGCTCTATTTTTAAAAGCTTATAACGAAGATAAGGATTTAGCGTTAAGAAACTTAGTTCATCTTAGAGATATAAAAGGTGGATACGGAGAAAGAAACTTATTCAGAGAAATCCTATATAAACTTATCTCCTATGATGATAGTAATAATGATGTATATAAAGTAATTAATGCAATTCCTAATATAGGCAGATATGATGATATTATATCTTTAATCCCTAATCCAAATAAGAATGCGGAAAGAGTCATCCTATCCTTTATAGATTGGCAGTTAAAATCAGATATAGTTAATATGCATGCCGAAAGACCAGTATCATTACTTGCTAAATGGATGCCATCAATTAATACATCTTCAAGAGAGACAGTAGATAAAGCTGTCTTTTTAGCAGAGTATTTATTTGAAGGAGATAAAGCTAAATATAGGAAAACATTATCAACACTCAGAAACTATTTAAATATCCTAGAAGTGAATTTAACCAATAAAGATTATACTTTTGATTATAATCATGTTCCTGGAAAAGCATTGACGAAATATACTCAAGCATTCCGTAAAAATGACAAAGAGAGATATTTAGAATTTATTGAGTCATTAAAGAAAGACAATACAAAAGTACGAGCTAAGGCAGAAAAGTTAATGCCTTATGAAATTGTAAGACTATGTAACTCAGATAAAAAATTGGCTGATACTCTCTGGGACAGTTTAGATAAGACTTCTTATAATAGTAATACAATAATTGTAAGGGATGGTTCTGGCTCAATGACTTGTGGATTAGTTAATGCCCCAAGACCAATAGATATTGCAAATGCGTTAACAATCTATATGTCTGAAAGAATAAACGGAGAAATGAACAATAAATTTATTACATTCTCCGCTGAACCAGAATTAGTAAAATTAAATTCAGAAATGACATTATCACAGAAAGTGGAAACACTTCGTGAATATAATGATATGACTAACACCAATATACAAAAAACATATGACATCTTATACGAGACCAACAAGGCATTAAAGCCAGAAGAACGGATAGATAATGTAATAGTAGTATCAGACATGCAATTCGATTGGTGTATTTCCGATGAAGAAATGTCAACATTTGAACTCCTAAAGAAAAAATTTGAAGATGCTGGTATGGAGTTACCAAAGATGGTATATTGGGATGTTGGTGTTGCATCTGCAGCATTCACGACTCAAGATTTAGAGTATGTACAGTATGTATCAGGATTTTCAAAAAATATATTTGAAAAGATAGCAAATAACATAGGTATAAATGCATACGATTTGATGGTGGAAAAATTATCAGAATATGACTATATATTTGAATAGAAGATTACGGTGTAACAGGTAGTTGCACCGTTTTTATTTAAAGTCAGAAATTGATATAGCCCAGGAAGGTTCTATGGAGATATATAAAAATAATGGATAGTGGAAAAGTAGTATATACTAGGGATGAATACCTGGATAAATACTCTGAGATACCAAAAGCTTAGTAATTTAGGGGAGGAAATTATGAATTACAAAAGAAACCAAAAGTATTTAGAGAAATTTGCAACGCAAGAAGTAAATGCTAGAATCATTGAGAGACCGACACAGATTGCTTATGGCTACCTATTAGACTGGCACTATGAGTCATTAGGAAACCCAAAACTCAACAAAAAAGTTGAAGATGCAAACATAACAGACACATTTGTAGCACAGAGATGGACAATGGATGTTTTTGAGCTTTTAGACGCAACCAGGATGGCATATGTAGAAAATGTTATAACACTCAATCTTGCTAACAGAACATTAGCGATATTAGATTTTGTTCAATTACCATCTTTGTACGCATCCTGGCAGAGAGTAAAAGAAAAATCGAAATCTAAAGACTTCTTTAAAAGAAAGGAATTTTTAAAACTATTGGATGACATATTTGCAAATTCACTTCTTGCATTGAGGGAAGATGTAGAGCCGATAATGGTTAAAAAAGGTGGACATGATGATACACACAGAGAACTCGCAAAATTTGCAACTTTCACCTATGGTTTAATGAAAGAATTGGAAAAGAAGCCAACAAAAAAAGTAGAAGTTGTAGTAGAATATATAAGAACACTTTACAAAATAGCTATGATGGCTAACTTAGCAGTTAAAGAAGGATATTTAACCTACAAAGAAGGGGTTAGAGTATTTGACGAGATAAATTTCCTAAGTAAAACGGCTGCAGAAAGAGCTAATAACTAATTAAAGAAAGGAGGTTCATTAAATGAATTCACAGCTATACGTAATTAAAAGGAATGGTGATAAAGCACCATTTGTGAAAAACAAAATCAAAGTGGCAATTGAAAAAGCAATGAAATCACCATCAGGTATTTTTGTTGAAGGTCAAGCAGAATACATATCAGATTATGTATTTGAAGAGGCAAAGAAGAGTGAGAATCCAATGACAATATCAGATATAGAATCATTGGTATTTCAAAAACTATTAGATTTTGATAACCCAGCTACTGCTAGAGCCTATGAGGGGTATAGGGCAGTACAAGAGTTTAAAAGGAAATCAAATACAATAGATGAATCTGTATTAGGTATATTAGATAAATCTAATGATGATGTCATTGATGAAAATTCTAATAAAGATGCAAAAATAGCTTCAACCCAAAGAGACTTAATAGCTGGTGAAGTATCAAAAGATATCGCTAGAAGAAAATTAATACCAGCAGACATCGTTATGGCACACGATAGTGGAGCAATTCACTTTCATGATATGGACTATATCATGCAGCCGATGTTTAATTGCTGTTTGATAAACCTAGAGGATATGCTAAATAATGGTACAGTAATTAACGGAAAGAAAATAGATAGTCCAAAGAGTTTCCAGGTAGCTTGCACAGTAACTACACAAATTATAGCTCAAGTAGCTAGTGGTCAATATGGTGGCCAAAGTATAAATGGTGTAGATAGAATTCTAGCACCATTTGTGAGAAAATCATATAACAAGTATTTAGCAAATATCTTAGAAGAACAAAAAGAAGTATATGGAATGAAGCCAGACTTAGAGAAAGCAGAAGAGATAGCTTGGAATAGAACTAGAAAAGAAGTTAAAGACGGTATTCAAACAGTACAATACCAAATCAATACTCTCATGACAACAAATGGACAGGCTCCTTTTGTAACATTATGCATGTATTTTCAACCAGGATATGAGTATGAAAAAGAAGCAGCAATGATACAAGAAGAGATATTGAAACAAAGATTAGAGGGGATAAAGAATGAAGCAGATGTATATGTAACTCCAGCATTCCCTAAACTAATCTATGTGCTAGATGAACACAACGTACATGAAAATTCTAAATACTATTATTTAACCAAACTAGCTGCTAAATGCACTGCAAAAAGAATGTATCCTGATTATATATCAGCTAAGAAGATGAAAGAATTATATCAAGGAAATGTATTTTCACCAATGGGATGTAGAAGTTTCTTATCACCATGGAAAGATGAAAGTGGAAATTATAAATTTGACGGAAGGTTTAACATCGGAGTAGTCTCCCTAAACTTGCCTCAAATAGCAATCCTCTCCAAAGGCGATGAAGATAGATTCTGGAATCTACTAGATAAAAGATTAGATCTATGTAAGAAAGCATTAATGCTTAGATATGACTTGTTGAAAGATACCACTTCAGATGTATCTCCTATTCATTGGCAATATGGAGCAATAGCTAGATTAGGTAAAGGTGAGAAGATATATCCACTATTACAGAATGGATATGCAACAATTTCATTGGGATATATAGGACTTTATGAAACAGTTAAATTATTAAAAGGCGAAACACATACAAGGCATAAAAATTTCGGTTTACAAATAATTCAAAAACTAAGAGATGCTGTAGATGAATGGAAAAAAGAAACAGGATTAGGTTTTGCATTATACGGAACCCCAGCAGAAAGTCTCACAAATAGATTCTGTAAGATAGATAGAGCAAGATTTGGAGAAATCAAAGATATAACAGATAAAGGATTTTATACTAACTCCTACCATGTAGATGTAAGAGAACAGATAGACGTATTTAAAAAGTTCGACTTTGAAGCAGACTTTCAAAAACTATCAACTGGCGGAATGATCTCATATGCAGAAATTCCAAATCTGAATAATAACGTTGAAGCAGTATTAACTATGATAAAGTATATTTATGATCATATAATGTATGCTGAGTTCAATACTAAAAGCGATTATTGCCATGAATGTGGATTCGATGGCGAGATATTATTGGATGATAAGAATCAATGGTATTGTCCTAACTGTGGTAATCACGATAAAAGTAGATTAACAGTAATAAGACGTACTTGTGGATACTTAGGTGAAAATTTCTGGAATGAGGGAAGAACAAAAGAAATAGGCTCAAGAGTATTACACATATAATAAAAGGGAGATTAAGTTCTCCCTTTTAAATTTAGGATGGTTTGAAGAAACAGGAAGAAACAATAAACAGTATAACAGAATTTTTGATAAACAAAAAGACAAGAGCAACACTCCTATATAAATGTAATAATCGAATAGTGGAGGTACATCATATGAATTTAACAGTTTTAGATAAAAGTATATATGAAATTTTAGAAGGTGCAATCGATAAATGGTATTGGACTGAGCCAATTAAAGATGATAATCTAGATAATCCTGAAGACAGTTTGAAACCAGGTGATAAAGAGTGAAATATACTTTTGACGAAGCAATAACCAAACCTATATGGAGTAGAAGTAAGGAACTGAGAGCAGTTAAACGATTTCTAACAGAAATACACAATACATTTGATATGCATTTATATATGGAATGGATAGAATACTACCCCATAGATAATAGAAACAAACCGTTTGAAAGGTTAGGGTTAAAAGTGGATTTATTATCAGATGAGGGAGACATTGTAGATAAGATGCATATCTCAGACATTTTTGGTAACTTAATAGATGAACTTTTTGATGTTGAGTATTTAGTAACTATTTCAGCTTCAGGCAGAAGAATGGAGTTCGCCAGCAGTGATGAGTTCAGAAATGTGGAGTCATATTGGACTGTCCTTTATGCCGGCAATAATCCAAATGCATTCCAGGGTATAAAAGCCAATGAAATGGTACTTGAGGTGGATATAGATACGAATTCAAAAAAGAAACAACCTATACTGAACAATATACCTGAAGAGATTTTGGATAATGAATCAAACCTATTAGATTTATGCGGATATACCGAGAATCTAGGGTGGATTTAATACTATGAATAAAGAAAGGAAGATTAAATATGGAAAGAGTAGGATACTTAAGTAGAGAAGAGATAGACAAGATAAGAAAGGATATTTGGAATGTAGACCCTAAGGAATACAAGGCTAAAGTAGAGTCATATAAAGAATTTCAGGATATGTACCAAAAGAGGGTAGAGCAAGAATTGAAAAATTCTAGTTTCTTCTACAGACTAGAGTCAAATATCAAGAATATATTTAAAAGGTAATATAGATTTCAAAGAAATACCGTTAGAAATATAAAATAAAGTAAAATAGTAGTTCAGGCTAAATTAGTAAAATAATATACTGGAGTGTATGGGGGTAGATAGAACCTATGGCAATTAAAGACTTAAGAAATATAAACTGGAATAATTTGAATTTAACTTCAACTGGGATGATCCCCAAATACTCAAACGATAAGGTATTCATGAAACTATCAACATATAATGAAACAGCTGGGTTTTATGGAGAAGAACCTGAGTATGAGGAATTAGCTTATAAAATAGGGGAGATTTTGGGTCTAAACATTGTAGAAGTGGAAGTCGAGGAAGCATTGATACAATACAATAACAAAGAATACAAAACATTAGTTGCAATATCACCTAACTTTAATAGGAGTGGAAACTCAATTCCAATAGAAAATTTCTGTGAAATAAATAGAATAGATTCAAAAGATTTGCTTTTTGATGACAAATTCCGAGCAGATTTGAGTAAAATTATGGAATATGATTTCCTTATAAATAATATAGATAGGCATGGAAGGAATATAGAGGTTATGGATAATAAAATAGCCCCTATATTTGACAACTCCCTATCAATGTTTTCCAAAATGCCAGATAATGCATTAAATCAAGTACTTTTCGAAGTATATACTGCAAACAATTTTATAGGTTATCCAAATTTATTAGATAATTTAAAATTAATAGATAATGGAATTGATTTAAATATTGATATCGATAAATTCTATGAAATAGTAGAATTATGGGGATTGAAATATAACAAATCAGATAGAAGAATCCAATTTATTAAAAATCTAATAAACTTTAGATATAACAAATTAAAAAGCATATTTAAAGAAAATAAATTAGAATGGAGGTAATCTTATGTGGCATAAAGCTTTAGATTCAGGTCCACTAGATTGGAGAAAGTTAAAAGAAAATCAAGAAACAACATACAAACTGATGTTCAAGGATGAACAGATAGGAGAAATTGTTATAAATGGCGACTCCTACGAAAACTTTAGCGGATATATCAAATTAAATGAGATAAAGGAAGATATAGAAGAAAAAACATTATGGTTTCCTGCATACCGAAAGGGACTCAGAATATTTGACAATGATTACCTGAAATACTTCATAAAAAACAGAAGCTCAGATAAAACAAGACCACAATTATTTCATAATATGAAAGAAATAGGGATGGAAAAATATGACAGGCTTCACCTATTTGTGTATGCGAGAGGACAGATGCCTACGGATAGCCTATGGATAGCAGAACACAACGAAATTTGAAATCAGAAAAGAAAGCGTGGATGAAATAAATGAAACCAAGTAGTGAATACACATCGGTGGATGGGTACCATAATAATCATCAAGATTCATTAATTAAAAGTAGACTATTTTCCAATTTAAAACATAGAGAAAAATCAGGGCATAAAATCAAAATATCTTCAGGATTTACACAGAAATTTTCATACTATTTTGACTGATTTTTGTTCATTTTAGGGGAAAATTGTTCATTTAAGAAATAGAGTTAATTTGAAAAATTGTCTATCCCAGAAAAGCGGAGGTCCAATGGAGTAGTTTACAGGTTAACTAGAGGAAGTAAGAGAGGTGATATTTTGAAAGAGTATATAAAACAAAATACTACTGTAAAATTGTGCAACTTTATTGCAATTTGTATATTTATATCTTTGTTTTATAATATCCCTATGATGAAAAATATAGATGACAAATTTATAGCATTAGTCGTACAATTAATGGTGATCAAGACCGCAATGGATATTAAAAGAAACAAGAAAAAAGACTTAATCAAAGAATATGTACAAAATAAAAGGTTAGATGAATTTAAAAGATAAAAGAAGGTGTTAATTATGTTCAAAACTTTGCAGCAAAGATCATTCTTCTATATGAATGTAGTGAGTCTGTTCATGATTGTAATTTCCCATATTATTCCTGTCAACTCGCTATTCCCAGTGCACATAGTGGCTATATGCACAATAGCCATAGTATTTGAAAACTTAATTAAAGAAGACATCCGCACTAAGGTGATTTTAGAATTTGAAGATTCTGATATGCTTTAAGGTCCTGATACAGAACCAATAAAGTACACAGTAACTATCTAAAGTAATATGAGAAATCCGAAAGGAAATAAAAATAATAAAGGAGAGAATATGGACAGAAAAACTAGAAAGTGTTTAGACATCAGAACACAATATGCAGTAGAAGACTTAGAACAAACAATATTACTAGCAGCATATATGCAAGTATATGAAGTAATCATGGACTATTATGGAATGAAGAAGAATACAGATGAAGGGGGAGAATACACTAAATTATTTGGTGCGTTTGTAAGAATTGAATCCCCTATAGACGGAATAGATATATTCGATAACTTGTCTAAAGCCTATGGTAGCGGTTTAATCACCAAAGCTTTGATTAAGGATTATGCAGATATAGTATCTACAGTAATGATTCCAAGTGTATATTGTTCATGTATAATGACTGAGAAAGTGTTGAATGACATTAACACAGAGGATTCAAAGGTAATACTTAAATATATAACCGACATTTTCAACGGTTACTATATAGGATTCCGAGATGATACACCAGCATTACCACCATCTAAGGCAAACTTAATTAATTTAAATGCAAAGTTGAGTAAAGTAAAGAAATTGTATGGAAAATTATGGCAAGATCTCATTAAAGATAGGATGGATTTACCTGAAGTAGAAGACATTACTTTAGCACAATCATTAGTCCAATCTCTGTACTTTAATGCTAAAAGAGCAGTAGACGCAACTACTATTGGGTACTTGGAATTAGATAAGACTATAAAAGTATTGGATAGTGCTTTGAGATTAATGCCAGAAATTTACAATAGAGCCGCTAAGAAACTAAGTAAATCTAAATATCCTTTACCACCAGTAAAGGGAAAGGCATCTATTAGGAAAACAACAACTAAGAAAACCACAGCTGAGAAAGAACCAGCAAAGAAAACAACAACTAAGAAGAAATAGATAACATTTAATAGGGTATTGATAATATAAATAAAAGTCAATACCCTATTACTTTTAAGAGATATAGATAAAATGAGGAGGAGAATGAAATGAAAGAAAAAATATTTGAGTTTATGTTGAAACAAAAAGATAATGATGTTGCGCAAATAGGTGTGTACAAAGAGGGGATAAAGAATAAAATAGAAATAGATAAAATTATAGATGAGAGCAGATTACCATTTGGATTTCAGAATATACAATCCTTTATAGAATCACGTAAACCACCTAGCAATAGAGAATTCGTTGAAAGCTTATTAGCTTCAGTACCTGACACATTATTTCCAGGGGAATTCCTAAAGATAACCTTAGGGCTATCATTAAATGATACTTATTGGTTCGTTAATTCAGATTTTCCAAATCTAGAATGGGACAGATATAATCTATATAACAATCCATTTTCGGAAGCACTATACAGAGTTGCATTTACTGGATATTCATACAGAGTGAAAGGTTTGACCACCTCTCCAGAGTTCACAACAAATGGGATGCTAAAGAAATGCTGGGGAATACGGGATAGTAAAATAATATTATATAAAGGAGGCACTTCAGGTGCATCAAACACAGGATTTGAACCATATAGTGAATATTATTCCTGTCAAATCTTAGAAAAATTAGGTATACCCCATATAAATTACAACTTAGAACAGTTCCACGGCGAATTGGTAAGCACTTGTGAGTGCTTCTGTAATGAAAATATCTCTTATACTCCAATATATACTTTAATGTCTCGGGAAGAGTTAGAGACATCTGATGTTTACCAAGCATTAGATGATAGAATGAAACACTTCAGAGTAAGTGAATTTAAGGATATGTTTCTTTTTGACTATGTGACGCATAATTATGACAGACATTTAGGAAATTTTGGTATGTATTATGATCCGGATACTAAAGAAATTTTGGGTCCAGCAAAAGTATATGATAATGGAGCGGGATTGTTGGCTTATGGAGATGTGAGAGATTTAAATCAGGGTAAATTAGACGAAACTTGGATAAATGCTAGAAATTATATGTCAGGAATTACTTTTGACAATACTTTACAGTACCTAATAGATAGCGAAATGAAAGAAAAAGCAAGAAAGTTAATAAACTTCAAATTTAAAAAGCACGAAAGATACAATTTAAATGACAATAGGCTAAAAGCACTCGAAGAATTTATCAAAGGACGGGTAGAAAAAGTTTTAGACTATGATATTAAAAATCAGAAATTTGGTGAGAACTCTAAACCAAGTATAAGCTGGAGTTAAACCTTATTATAAGGGATAACATCATAAAACAAAGTAATAAATAGACAGCCTAGGATAACAAATAAATTAGAATTTAATGTGTAATTGGAGAGGGTAAATATGGATGAGAAAATATGTTTTAATAAGAATGATTTAGTTAATTATATAATAAATCAATATAAACAAAAAACTTCTATGGATATATCACCACTAAAACTACACAAAGCATTGTATTTATTGTTTGCAATGTGGGGTGGAAATGCCGCAATGATAAATGAAGACATAGAGAAAGGTCAAGGAACTATAGAGATAACAGATAAAGTTCCAACATATATATTCGATGCGAAATTTGAAGCTTGGAAATATGGTCCAGTAGACATAGATGTATATAATAGATACAATCATAATATGTATTGGGGAAACATCAAGTCATTGACCAATTTCACTACAACTCCACAGGAAATCAAAAGTTCATTGATAGCATTTATAGATTCAGTGCTAAATCAAGTATTTGATATAAATGATTTCTCTTTAGTTTCCATTACACAGGAAGATAAAGTTTGGAAATCCTCCTATGAAGATAACAGAAATTTAGTAATGAATAATGGGGATATAATTAAAGAATATAAAGAGAAGTTAGGGAAAAGGAGGATTTATGACAAAAGAAAGAATACCAGTAGTTCAAGATAAGGATACACTTTACAAGATTGAAAACTACTCAATCTTAATGCAGGCTTTAGCTTTAGGAGAAAGAATAATGGTAAATGTTGGTAGGGGAGATATCGAGATTTTCATGGGTGAAGATTTAGAGCTTTATGCTAAGAATCTTTCTTTTCCCAGTTTGCCAGATATGCTGTATAGTGAAGAACTCACTCTACCGATTGTTATTCTTGGAATTGTACCTAAACTTCAAAAGCAGAAACCAGAAGAGTTTAAGAATTTTGCAAACAGATGGGAAGAAATTAAGACATTAGTTAACGACACTGTAGGGCATAATAAATTTTCAGATAGTTCTATAGTTTAAAGAACATAGTTAAAGGAGGTTTACTGCGGAAGATCAAAAGTATAGAAAAGTAAAACAGCTTGAAACGAAAGATGTATTCAAATTAAGGATATCATATTACTCGGGGGAATGGTTGGACAGATAATGAAAGATGCGGACAAAGAATTAGAATTGGAGAGGAAATATAAAGAGAATAATCAATTTAAATTTTAACTGGATTTAAAGAGGGGTGTAGTAAATGTATGATCAAAACATAAAAGGACTTCTAAGAGATGACTTGCATATATTTAGAGTAGCTGACATAGGTGAGAAATTTACAAAAATATTCGCAGGAGATCTAACTAAATTTTATTTTGACAGCGGTGATTTTCAGTACAGGATAAGATATGATGAAGACTATGTATGGTTTAATAAAAACAGGAGGAGTCAAGAGATAGTAGATCCTTTGTGGGCAACTAGTTGGGATAATAGATGTTGGTACCTACCTTTAAATATGGTACCATTGACAATGAACCAATATATTCCACCATATGGAAGAAAAGATAGAATGGATTTAGCAAATAAATACCCTATAGACCCTAAGGATGAATTCGACTATATAATTTACTATGGAGGGACTAGTGTTCATAATAGGTTAAGGATATACCCATACCATGATACTAGTTCAATTGCAAACTATAGGTTTCTTTTAAGGGAGTAAAATATGGTCATTGATGAATTAAATATAATTAAATTGGAAGATTATATTGAAGTACCTATAGCAATAGGTGGATCTTCAGAGAAACTTGTATTAGAGAATAGATTTAGTCGTGAAAGATACATAGTTAAATCGCAAAAATTAGACAATAAAACTAATTCTCCATATAATGATCATATAGCAGAATTTTTGGGATCAAATATAATAAAATTGTTAGGATATGAAAGTCAGAAAGCATATTTAGTTCAATACAATGACTTAATAACAGTAGCAGTAAAAATGTTTGATTTTGAATTGAAAGAGCTCTCTAATGAATGTAATTATTTCTATAGTATGGAGGAGAGCTTTCTTGATTTAGATAAAATACTGTCAGAATACAGAATACATTCATATACAGATAAATTTGATGAAGAGAAATTTAAAAGATTTTTAGTACAGATGCTTCTAGTAGATTATGTAATAGTAAATATAGATAGGCATCCTGGAAATATAGGGTTCAGAGAAGTAAATGGGATCTTAGTTCCGTCTCCATTCTATGACGCAGGTGCTAGTCTTCTTACAAGATATTTTTTCAAAGATTATCGAGATGTTATTGAAAATCATAAACTTGTAAATTATAAAGTAAGATTAAATAATAAAAGAATAACATTCGAGCAATCACTGGAGCAACTATCTGAATCTACTGTAGACTATAAGAAAGAAATTAGATTTCTTCTAGAAAATTACGATAAAAATAGAAAAGAAATTTTTAAACTAATAGAATTTATACAAGATATTGATAATAGATATAAAAATATAATACCACTTTTAGAAACACTGCTAGAAATGACAACAAGTGAGCTTAGAAGTATAATCAATGAAAGTAATCAACTAAGTTGGATTTAAAGGAGGTTGTAATCTTGATATATTCGGGTAATGAAGAAGTTTCCAAACTTTTTAGACGACTTAAAACTAAGATAGACATGGGTCAAACATCATATTTTATAGATAATGGAGATTTCATCGATGTTTTGGGTGAATTGGAACTTAAAGAACTTGCCTTTAAATACTTAAAGGGCATGAAAAAAGATGAAGATAGTAGCTGGTGGGTAACCGGAAATCATTGGGATGTTAACCTAGTGGGTGATTGCGTCAGAATTTTAAATGCGAATAGGTACGAGGTTTTACAAATTTCAAGGAGATGGTAGATGATATAAAAGAAAAGAACATAATAAAAGGAGGTGGGTAATTAATGGTAGTAATAAACAATAAAGAAATTATTGATGTCTTTAAAAGACTTGCAGCCGCAGTAAGATATAATGAAAATGCATATATTATTTACAATGATGATTTTATTGATCTTCTAGATGGGTATGAACTCATGAAGTTGCTTCTGAGTGGCTAGATGGAATGAAACAAGATGGAGTTGGTAATAAAACCATGGTTGGGTGGAAAATTAATAATGTCACTTCAGTGGAAGAGGCAATTAGAGTTCTACAAGCAAATGGATTTGACGTATTAGAGTATTAAGGTAACAAACTATTAGATTCAATATTAGGAGAGGATATATGAGAGAAAAACTAGATAACAAAATACCTAATAGCAACATCGAACAAAAAAGAATCAAATTGGAAATAGATAAACCAAGAGGATATACATTAAAAAC
>ERZ1673752.3899-NODE-3899-length-13391-cov-14.682663_pt1 | contig 13391 bp, 6 predicted proteins | sample MGYA00580195_ERZ1673752 | MGnify/ENA primary metagenome ERZ1673752 (study PRJEB41218, sample SAMN15661744) | gut metagenome | host: Homo sapiens | place: Canada: London | collected 2015-08-20/2019-03-30 | study: EMG produced TPA metagenomics assembly of...
TCAGCCAAAAAATCCCCTGTTTTTGCCGATCCTGCCGGATCGCGGCGGGGATTCCTGAAAAGTCAATAGATAAGTGCGAAAAAATCAGAAAAATTTTTATTCACAGTTTCTGAATATCTATCGACAGGGCCCTTGCGTGTTCCGCAAAGGCCCTGTTTGCGCTCTTCCACCCCAGCTTCTCCCGCGGGTAGTTGTTCATCCAGGACTCGATCTCTTTCACCTTCTGCCGGGTCAGGTTCGAGAAGTCCGTTCCTTTCGGCAGGAAGCGCCGGATAATCCGGTTGGCGTTCTCGTTGCTGCCGCGCTCGTAGGCAGAGTACGGGTGGCAGTAGTAGACATGGGTGCGGGCGCCGCTTCTCCGGCAGGAGGATTCCATGCCGGCGCAGTCCGCGAACTCCACACCGTTGTCGATGGTGATAGACCGGAACATCTCCCGAAACGCGGCGGAGCCCAGCTTCCGCTCCATCCGGTTCAGCGCGGCCACCACGCTGGCGCTGGTTCCGTCCTTCATCAGCTCGATGATCTCCCAGCGGGTCAGTCGCTCTGTCAGAACAAGCAGCCGCTTCTTGGACCGCCTGGCGGAGACCACAGTGTCCATCTCCCAATGCCCGAACGTCTTCCGGCTGTTGATCTCTTCGGAGCGATCCTCGATCCCGTCCCCTTTCGGCAGCCGAGCCTCCTGCACCTTCCTGTATGGATGCTTCTTTTTCTTCCCCGTGGGCAGGCTTTTGTTGGTGATGGTGGCGAACACGCCCTTGTCAATGTAGCTGTAAAGCGTCCATTCGCTGATCTCCACAGAGAAGATCCGGCCTTCTTCCTTGATCTTGGCTAGTGCCGCCGCCGGGGAATAGTGCTCCTTCCCGATCTTCTCTTCCAGATAGGAGGCCAGGGCATGGTCATTTCCGATTTTTAAGTCCGGCCCCTTGGCCTGCAGGTTCTCCCGGTATTTCCGCTCCGCGGTCTCCGGGCAGTATTTTTGCACATACTCCCACTCACTGGTCATTTGCCACGTCTGCCCCCGCTTGATCTCCCGGTAGATGGTGGAGGTGTGCACGTGGAGAGCATCGGCGATCTCCTTCGGCTTGCGCCGTTCATCCAGCATCCGCCTGATTTTCAGCCGGTTTTTCCAGGTCAAGTGACTATACTGCCGCTCCATAGCACGTCCGCCTCCTTGTCAGTTTAATTTAATAATCCATAAAAAGCCGGAATTTGTCAATCCCTTCCAAGTCATAAAAAACGCTCCCATAGGCTTATAGCCTATGGGAGAAATTTTTTCGTTCAGATCATATCGCCGCACAAAAGCCAGTCAGCGGAGACGCCCAGCACACTGGACAGCGCCCAAAGCTCATAATCCTGCACCATCCGGTCCCCGAGTTCGATCCGGCTGATGGCGTCCTGCTCCAGGACCACACCTTCGGTCTGAACCTTCGCCGCCAGCGCCGCTTGAGAGAGGCGCATGGACAGCCGCTTCATGCGTACCCGCTCGCCTGAGATATTCCGCCGCCCTTCATAATCGTTTGCCTTCACGCCGTTCCCTCACTTTTATGGGAATCTTCTGTATCTCAGTTGACTTTACCATTATTTGGCGATATAGTCATGGTAATATCCCATAACAGATTGAAAAAGAGGGAAATAGTCTGTGAAAAGAAAGAAGGCATGGATAATCTGTCTCGCCGTGGTAGTCCTTCTTGTATGCGGTCTTGGCTTTGGAGCGGTCAAGTATAGGTCGGATGTCTCCGCTGCTTGGCAGGAGGGGTATGATCTGGGCTACCGTGACGGCAATAGTTCCGGGTATAACCGCGGCTACGATGCAGGCACTTCCGAGAATCGTCGTATCCAGGACCCGGTGTACATTACATCCTCCGGAACGAGATATCACAAATCATGGTGTCCTTATTTGGAAAATTCAAAAATACCACTATCCCGCGATGAAGCAGAGGAGGATGGTTATTCTCCCCGTTCGCGCTGTAATCCATGAAAGGAGACTGCAATGAATTTGTTGGATGTCATTAGCACTTTCGGCATGTGTAGCATTTTCTTCGCAATAGGGTGCTATCTAAAGGAACTTTGCATATATTTAGGGGACAGGAATAAGTTTGAATTTCTTCAGAAGGCTCTGGCGTTTATTTCTGTTGTTTTAATATATTTTTTCTCCATCCCTGCTATTATCGTATTCTATCCACTTCACATACTCGCCCAAAAGGGACTAGAAAAATCTATTCGTGAGGACGAACGGGAACGCGCCGAGAGACTCTTTCAGGCAGACACAAACTATGCAGTTAGAACCGCGGTCGAGGAGGAACATACCCGACTTGTTGAGATCTACGAAGAGGAAATGCAGCAGCGCATTGATAAGGTCGAAGAGAAATTGCAAGAGCGTTTCACTGAAAAATGTCTTTCCTGCCCTTATAGAAATGACAAATCCCCCGGGGACTGATCCCCGGGGGATTTTTTCATCAATCCTCGTCCTCTGCGTGCTGCTGGTCATAGATTTCCCGTCCAACCTTCCGGTCAAAGGGATTGCTCTTCCAGTTCCACCCTTTGTTCTGGAGCTGCCACATGGCGGCCCGCTCCTGCCTGTCCAGTCCGTCCATGTTCCGGATCACAGCCTCCGCGATCTCCTGGGTCAGGCTTTTGGCCTCTGCTTCCTCGCGCTCCTGGGCAAAGCCTTCTTCCGCTTCCATCCACTCTCCGCCGGAGATGCCGTACTCCTCTGCCACAGAGAGTTTTTCTTCCAGGCTGTCGCTGCCGGTGCTCCGGAAGATTTCCGCCTTCTGCCCATCGGTCAGGCTGGCCCCGCTCAGGATGTCCACTGTGCTCCGTTTGTTTTCCTCCTTCCTCGCCTCGTCCTTCATTTCCATCAAGACACGGGTTACTTCTCCCATGTCCGCATTCTGTCCTGCCAAGGCATCCATAAGCGCCATTTCATCGTCGGACGCCATCATGGCGTAATACACCACGCTCTTTCCGTCTCCGGAGATATCGGCCGACCGCAGTGTCTTCCGCTGTTCTGCCGCCTTCAGTCCCTGGAGCTCTTGCACCAGCGAATATGCCTCCTCACCCGGCACCCCAACATCCACCATTCCCTTGTAGGCGGCGGTCTGCTTCGCGCTCAGGGTGTCGAATCCGCTCTCGACCCATTCCCGCCCTGTTGGAAGGGAGGTCCTCCCAAAAACGGCGGCACGCAGGCCGTTCGCAACCGCCTCCCAGAAGGTGTCATTGTAGACGGGGTATTGCAGCTGCTCTTCGCCCTCCGCGTCCAGGGTGTACACGCCGCCCCGGCGCACAGCATCGATAGCCTCGAACACCCGCTTGATCTGTCCGCCGCCGAACGGCAGGGCCAGGTATGCCGCGGGCTTTGCCAGCTCGTCCGCCGCCTCCTTCAGGCGTTTCTCCGGTGCCCACTCGTTGTCCATGGCCGCCCGGCGCAGTGTCCCAAAATCGGGGATAGCGCTTCCAATGGGGAGGCGCCCGCCGCCCAGCAGGCCGCCGATGAAGGGCAGTTCCTCCGCCAATGCGGTCCCAAGATTCCCTGCGGTCTCGTACAGTCCCGCCTCCTCCACCTGCCAGGACGGCGCATCGCCGATCACGGCGCCCACGCCCAGTTCCACCAGATTGGGCACCTCCCAGCCAGTCAGGTCTCCCACGGTGTCGTTCAGGATGCCGATGGGATCCAGCGCCGGCCGGCGTCCGATCAGGAACTCGTACACTTCGTCATAGAGCCAGGCGCCCAGCACGAATTTGAACAGCGCCGCCGCCAGGGCGCCGAGGCCCGCACGCCGCTTCTCCCGCGGGATGTCCTTGAAGACATAGCTCAACTGGTTGTTGACCTCCAGCTGGAACTGAGTGAAGAGCTTCGTCATGGGATTTCTCCGATTAAACAGTGTGGGCGTTGCGCCCTTGCTCCGATCCGCCATGACATTGGCCGCGAAGGCGTCCGCATCCGCCATGGCGGCGTCCTCGCTCATGCCGCGCTTCAGGTTCTGCCGGTATCTGGCCCGCACCAGACTGTCCGCGGTGAAGGTGTCGATATAGGACATGGGCCTGGACATAACCACGGATGCCTTCTGCCCCCACGTCTGCACCAGTGGATCACTGCCCCGCCGGTTTACGAGGAAGCTGCTCCGTTCTGCGATCCCGTCGCTCTCCTTGTAGGACCACAGTGTGTCCCACATCCCCCGCAGCAGCATTCCCCGGTCCAGCAGGGCGCCGCCCTGGGTCAACGGAATAAAGTTCGTCAGCCAGGAGGCTGGGTTGACAGCCACCATATTTGCCGCCACACGGCCCTCCAGCCACCGCGCCAAATTATAGAGCCTCGTTCTTCCGACGTTTCGTTCCATGTTCCGGTCCGAAAAGCTCTTCTTGTTCGCCAGCAGGTTTGTGTATTCATCCAATTCCACCACGAAATTGCTCAGAGCGAAGCGGCCCTTCTCCGTGATTTCCTCAATCGCCTTCCGTTTTTCCTCGTCGTTTTTGCCGGGGTCATCCCGCACCCGGTCGATCTGCCTGCGGATTCCCTCGTCTCCGGTTCGGTATCGGATTTCTGTCGCCAGTGTCCGAAGGCGCTGGATGTTGTCGGTCTGGTAGATCACATCCGCCACGCCCTCGATGTAACGGTCAAATCCCTCCACGGCGTCATAGGCCGTATTAAAGCCAAGCCGCTCCTGCGCATTCCCGAACCACTGAATGCCGGGCCGGAAGGCGTGCGTGAGCCCGTTGATAGTGGTGGGCAGGGCTGTAACCTCCGTGCTGATGCCCAGCGCCCGGCCGAATGTGGCCAGGATTCCGTCTCCATCCCCTGGCTGGAAATGCGGGAAGTACCCTTGGCGGTAGTTCACCGGCTCGTAGCCGTTGCGCACCCGGGCGTCATTCATCTGCTGGAACAATTCGTCGTAAATGGTGCGGAATGTCTGTACAGCGTTCCGGATCTTCCCCTGATCCAGATGGGGGCTGGTCTCCCACAGGTCCCGGATCACCGCCTGCCATTCCTCTAGGGTCTTTCCGTCCCGGACTTTCCGCCGGCCGCGGCTCTGCTGGATCATGCGGATGTTGTCCTCTGCTTCTCCCAGCAGCTGCACCGCATGGGCCTCGGATACCGTGTTTCCCTTTGCCACCTTGCGGGAGAGATGCATGCCCCGCACCTGGTCTCTGTATCGGTTCTTCAGACGGTTCGAGTCTGCCGCCGCCCGGTGGACCGGCTTGAAGTAGGTCTCAATGATCTGCTCCGCCAGCTGCCTGTCCGGCACAATATCCCGGATGTTCCGCTCCATGGTCTCCCGGGCGTACAGGATTCCGGATTTCTTGTCCTTCCAGGCGTTGGCTGTCTCCAGCAGATGCTCCGCCTGGGTCCGCATCTCCGCTTTCCGGCTCTGGTTCCACAGCCGCAGCAGGCCGGTGATCCGCTCGTATTCCCGCTTCGCCTGATAGACCTCCGTGATCCCCCGGACATTGTCCCTCTCCGGGTTCAGGTGCTGCGGCTCGATCTCACCCCGCAGCAGCCGCCCCACCTGCGCCTCGTCGCTGTCTGTCAGAAGGTTCCTGGCCTCCGCCTTTTCATAAGTCCGCCGGGCTTCCTTCAGGTCCGTCCACAGCGCGTTTACCTCCTCCAGCGTGGCGGGCGCCTGGTCGGCCGCCTCCGCCGGCTGTCTGGAAGCATCCGCGTACCGCTTCACATTCCGCAGTTCTCCCAGGAGGTCGGTCACGGCCGCCTCAAAATCGTGCTTGGCATACTGCCGGAAGTCCGCCGCCCGGTCTCCGTAATATTCATCCAGCGTCTGCTCCACAATCCGGAAGGACTTGGACACCTCCGCGATCCGCTCCAGCTGGTCCGGGATATTGTTCTCCCGATCCTCGTTGAAGAACTCCGGCCACCGGGCGGACAGCTCCTGGTAAACCTGGTCCACGTTGGTTTTCCCGCTCTTTGTGGAGATGTTCAGCCGCCCGAAGTTGCTCTTCCGGAAGTCGTTGAAATCCGGGATACCTGCTGCGTCCTCCTGGGAGACCTCCAGCTTCGTGTTCCGCAGGTAGTCCCGCAGCTCCTTGTACTCGTCGTAGTATTCCCGGGCCGCCACCACGCCCTGTTCGTATGCCTCGTCGAACAGGTTATCCATTGTTTCAGCGGGCACTCGTCCCTCCACCAGGTACGCTTCGGAGATATCGCGTACAATGGGGGCAAGGAACTCCCGCCGCGCCCACCTGGGAACGCTCAGGCTGTTGCCCATCTTTCTCAGCAGCTTCCGCTCCACGCTCTTTAGGTAGTTTTGCGCCCGCGGGGGCAAAGCAGCAACCGCGCTTTCCTCCCGGGACTGCTCCGTTTGATTGGCGGAATCGTCCGGTGCCGCCGCGGAGTCCTCGTCCATGCTGTACCGGATGTCCTCATCGTCCAGCGTGGGGAGAGAGAGGCCCGGGATCTCCGGCTCCGCGCCGCTCTCCATGGCGGCGTCCAGGTCCGCGATGTAGGCATCGTAGTCCTGGAACATATCTGCGAACTGCGCCCTGGCGTTTTCCGGGTCCGCCTTGTGATAGCCCCAGACAAGGGCATTCAGCTCATCGAATGCAATATCCTGTTCTCGCTGCGTCAGATCAAGTAAGCTCTCTCTTCCGGGGAAGCGTCGTCCTAGGATCATGTCCATGATCTCAGCAGACTGATTACTTGTGAAGTCGATATAATCTCCTGTGTTTTCCAGAAAATCACGGTACTGCGCCTGTCCTTGCTGTCTGGCAGCATGGACTGCCTCGTGGTAGCCCACTACGCCTGCCAGCTCCTCCGGCACGCTGTCGGAGATGTAGACGCTTCCGCCGCTGGTTAGGGCCCAGGCGTTGGGGTTTTTCTCTTTGATGGCGGCGTCCTCCACCACAAATGCGTCCGCTCCGTACCGGCCCGCATTTTCAACCGCAATTCCGGCCGCTATAGAAGGCTGGTCAATTACACGTCCTCTTGCCCAGGAAGCGGGGGCTGTACGCCCTCTTCCTTCATCCGTCTGGCTACTTGCCGCATTTCTTCTTTGAGCCGATCCAAGTCTTCCTGGGTTGGTTTCTTCTGCTTCCCGCCCCCGTACATCTTCTCCATAAATTCCTCGAAGGGTGGTGTCTTGGCCATTGTCTGCGCCTCCTTGCTGATCTGTCGTTCTGCCGCCATCATACGCCGCCGCCTGGGCGGTGTCAACAGCGAACCGCCAGCCATGGTCCTCCGTCCGCTCCAGGCCGGTCATCTCCCGGATGGTGTCGGCGTCCACGCCCTGGAAGAGCAGCCGCTCCGCCTCGTCCTGCGCAGCTGCGTCCGGTTCCTGCATGGAGTAACTGTCCCCGCTCTCCGCAAACACCGTGTTCTCGTCCCCGGTGTTGGGCATGGTCCGCCGCCGCTGTTCCGGCGTCAGCTGGCGCCGGGCCGTCACGTCCCGGGCCTCGATCTCGCCCGCGGTGTTCTCGTACATCCTGCGGTACTCTCCGGCGGTGTCCTCCATGCGGCGGTTCAGGTCCAGCAGCTGCCGGAACCACGCGTTCGGATAGAGCTCTTCATAGATGGCATCCTGCTCGGCCTCCAGCCGGTCATACCGCCGCCCCGCTTCCGTATTTGGATCAGACAGGAAAAGGTGCTCCAATTCCCGCTCCAGTTCTGTGTATCGGATGTACTTGTTTTGATCCTCCCGGCCCAATCCGTTCAGGATTTGGTCGTACTCCTGCTGTAGGCGATTTGAAACCAGGTCGCCCGTCTCATATTCCCGTCTGGCCCAGTATTCCGGGCTGCTCCCGCCGGAAAATCCCTCCGCGCTCTGGATGGCGTGCTGAATCTCGTGTACCAGGGTGTCCTCCGGCGCGTCACGCAGGGAGTTGTTCAGGGTGATGGTGTTGGTCCCCGTGTTGTAGGAACCGTGTGTCCCCTCCGGCAGGTCCGCAAACCGCAGGGTCGCCTGCCGCAGCTGGGGGTAGTTCTGATAAAGCTCATCATGGCGCAGGAAGTCGGCCAGCCGCAGCGTCTGCTGTTCCTCCGCCCGGCCCGGGCTGTGCCCCTGGTCGAGCAGCTGGCGCAGCTCCGCCTGTTCCTCCTGGGTGATGGTCCCGTCAATGAACCTCCCCTCCAGCTCCCGGAACCTGGCATACTCCGCCCGGTCGCTCCGGTTCATGTCTCCCCAGCGGCTGTACTCCATGCCGGAATCGTCGATCTCGAACCGCCATTTGCCGTCCGCGCCTGTGTACCACCCGGTCTCCTGGAAGATGGTCTCCATGGCCACGCCCCGGCGCTCCATGTCCTGGGCCCGGTCCAATGCCTCCAGGTCCGCCCGCCTGGCGTTCTCCCCGCCGAAGCTGTAGCGGTTCAGCATGGAGATGTCCTCCAGCCCCTCTTCTTCCATGATGGCGTCCAGGGCTTCGTCGAACTCTTCGTCACTGATCCTGCCTGCCAACAAGTCCTCCCGCAGGGCGCGGACCTCCTGGCGGATTTCTTCACGGCTCCGCTGTTTCTCTTCCTCCGCTGCCGAATCGGTCTGCTGCTTCGGCGCCGTCTCTTGTTCCCGCGCCTGCGGTTCGGCCTGCCGCTCTGTCTGTTGCCCGGCCGGCGCCGTCTGCGCAGCGGGGGCAGGCGGCTGTTGGGCGCTCTGCCGCTGGCCTGTCTCCTGGGAGGTCCGGGTCTGCTCCAGCGCCCTTGCGTAGGTATTTCTGGCGTCCGTGAGGAAGGCCCGCTCCCGGGCGTTCGTGTTTCCGAGTCTGGCCAGAATGCGGTTGATCCAGTCTAGAATCCGCTGGCCCAGCGTCGGGTTCTCCCGGGTCAGGTCCAGGATTTCCTGCTCATTGGTCAGCAGATTGTGCTCCACATACTCCGCCACGATCTCCCGGTCTACTTCCTCTTGACTTCTGAGGACTTTCCCGTTCTGCGCATACAGGTTCTGCTTCTCCTGCCGGAGCTGGCTCAAATCTCCTCCATCCTTCTGGATGCGGTCAAACACCAGGGAAGAGAGGTCCCGGTACGCGTCTGCCATCTCAACGCTGTGTGTCAGCTCGTGGGAGATGATCTGTGCCACCGGATTGGCGCTCCGGCTGTTGACGTAGATCGTGTCCCCGTCAAAATACCCGTTGGCCCGGCCGGACGGGCCCTGTCTCTGCGCTCCATCGTAGAATCGAATTTCACGTCCCAAAGCTCGGCTGATCTCTTCCGCCGCCCGGACATCCGCTTCCGCCACGCCGGCAGCGGCGGCGCTCTGTTCCAGCTCCGCCACATTGACCGCCGCCGGCTGTCTGGTTTCTTCGCCTCTATTGACAATTTCCGCGCCCGGTGCTATGGTAGAATCAGAATTGAGGGGACGCGTACCCTCAACCGGACGTGATTGAACTTCCGCCGCGGCAGGTGCTTTTCCTGTGTCAAGAGACGGAGATTCTTTCAGGTCCGCTGAATCCCTCTCCGGCGTTGTGGTAACTCCGTCTCGAACGGTAACTCCGCTCTTTGTGTCGCCGGAGGGGGATTCTTCTATTCTGATATAGTTCCCCTCAGAGTCGACGACCTCGGACAGATAAAATTTGTTGTCGGGCCGCTGGTCTACAACTGCCGCGACATAGGTTTGGGTCCCCGCAATCGTCACTGGAGCCGCAAAAACATAGCTTGCATATCCGCGCCCTTTCCAATTTGGATCAAATGCAATCTGGCGCCCCTCCTGAATGACCTCCGGAACCGCCGTGATGCTCACCATCTTCGCCCGGTTCAGCGGCCGGTGGTTGAGCATTCCGCCAACACCATACTCCCCAAGGCTCACCGCTCCAAAGCCGCTCCGGGTGACAGTGCCTCCGATCCGTTTGAAAAAGTCTCTGATCTGTTCCGATGGTTTCTTGGCGCGGTTGTTCATCTCGCGTCCAGTCAGTTCTGCCACCGGTTGCATATCCCTGATGGAATCAATGCTTCCAGCCAAGGTCCTTGCAAGCCCTTTCCCGGATTCCAGTGCGGAGCTTCCTTTCCGAACCGTGACCGCCGCCCCCTCCGGGGCGGCGTTTTGCGTGCCCGCGGGCACCGCCTGCGTGATCTGCGGGCCCTGCGCCTGCCTGTTCCCGGAGGGCAGGGGGGAGGCGGTTTCCGCCTGTCGCCGCGCCTGGGCCTCCGCCGCCCGGCGTGCCGCGGCGTTGATCCCTCTGGTGGCGCCGATCTGTCCGCCGCCCAGGACGCCGCCCACCACGGCGCCGCCCGCGAACTCCTGTGCGGCGGTGGCGGGGTTGAAGATGGCCCGCTCGTCCGTGGTGGAGAACAGGGGATTGCCCGCCCCGTACATGGGGTTCTGCAGGGCACGCTCGATCACGCCCTGCACCACTTCCTCCTTGCCCTCGTCCACCATGGCCTCCACCCAGGACTTCCAGGCGCTCTGCCCGCCTCTCAGCTGGTCCGGCAGGGTCTGGATGCCGCCTCCGATTTCCACGGCGGCGTTCATCAGGCCGTTTCCAATGGCGTACAGCGCCGCCTTTGCCCGCATGGCGTTCTGGTTCTCCGGCGGCTCGTAGGTTTCGCCGATCAGCGCCGCGGTCATTTCCTTCTGCGCCTCCAGCTCGATCATGTCGTCCAGAGCGTCCTCGTAGCTGCTGCCCACCACCTGGGCAAAGGAGGTCCAGTACTGGGGGTTTTTCGCCATGGAGCGGACGGCCCCCTGTACCGTCGCCGCCACGCCGGGGCTGACGGCCTGCGCCGCTGTACTGGTCAGCCCCGCCGTGGTCTGCGCGGCCGCGCTCCCGCCGCCGGTCAGCAGGGCAAGGACCGCCTGGGGCAGGGCGGCCACTGTGCTGGCGCCCAGGTCCTCAAAGATCTGGGCGGCCTTTCCGCCCCGCGTCGCGTTGGGCGCGTAATGCGCTTCAATGGCCTCCTGCTCCTTCCGGATGTCCGCCGCCCATCTGTTGAGAAGTCCCTTGTCGGAAAAGGTGCCCAGGTCATTTCCGCTCAGCAGTTCAAAGGGCGCAAGCGCGATATCCTCAGCCAGCGCGAAGGTGTCTCCGCCAAACCGCGCCACCTGCTCCAGACCCTTGACCACCGCGCCTTCCACGGACTTTCCGAAAGAATACGCCCCCTCGATCTTCCCGCCGTTTTCCGCCCGCCCAGCCTTCCGGCGGGGGTTCGTGATTCGGTCCAGATCCTCTTCCAGCGCCTTTCTCGCTGTGTACGCGGTCCGGGTCTGCTGGCTGTCCAGGCCGAATTCCCGCCCGATTTCCTCCAGTGCTTCCCGCTCCAGGCCCTCCGCCGTGAGCCTGGGAGCGGCAGCGCGAGTCTGCTCGATGGCGTCCAGGCGGACCAGTGCCTCCCGGATGGCGTCCGCCCGGCTTTCATCGGTCTGCGTCCCTTTTGTGCCGGATACCGTTGGCAGGGAAGGGGAGGCTGTCCGGCCGCCCCCTGTGATCTTGTCCACCCGCGGCATACTCCGCACCGGGTCCGGATTGTAGGTGATGATCTCTCCGGTGTCGATCCTGCGGAAATGCCCGCCGCCGGTCCCGGCCTGCGTCCGCTTTCCTTCGCTGATCCGTTTCAGTTTTCCCATGGCGCGCTCCTTTACTCCTCATACTCCAGCCCGTACCGGCGCAGAAGCTGCTGAATCTGCGCCCTCTGGCTTTCAGACAATTCTCCCCAGCGGCTCTCGATGTTCCCCAGGGCCGCGTTTTCCCCGCCGGCCGCCAGCTGCGCCGCAATGGACTGGCCGAAGGCCCGGAAGGAGTCTGGGTTCATCGCCAGGCTGTTTTCAACAGGCCGGCCCGCCTTTTCCTCCTGCCCCAGCGCCCATTCCTCATACTCGTCGGAAAGGCCGGTCTGGGAGGTAAACCCGTACTTCTTGTAGTTGTTGGCAATAAAGCTCTTGGGGTGCCCCGATTCCAGCGCCGCGGCGAAGAGACCGTCATAGTCCGCGCTGTCTCCGCCTCCGGAACTGCCGGACCGGCTTCCGCTGCTGGAGCCTCCGCTGCCGGACCGCGCCGCCAGCTGCCTCTGATAGGCCGCCTGCAGCGCCTGGACATACTCGGTGGTGTACCCGGAGGCGCCCACCAGGTCCGCGCTGGGGCTTCCGCCGGCCGACAGGATGGCGTCCACCTGCCCCTGTGCCAGCTGCTGCTGTGCCATGGCGTCTTCCCGCTGGAGCTGCTGGCCGTTCCAGTACCGGTCGAAATCCACGCTGTCCTGCCCCTGGAGGGAGGCCAGCTGATCCTGCAGAATATCGAAGTCGGAGAGATACTGGTTGAAGGCGAAGTTCCGGTCCGTGTTGAACTGTCCCAGCTGGTCCAGGTACTTGGCATAGTCCAGCTGCTCCTGCGTGTTGACCGCGTTCAGATCCTGCAGGCTCATGTTGTACTCGTTCAGGTAGCGGTCGTATGCCTGCTGGTACAGCGTGGGGATGATGTCGTTCAGCTGGGTCGCGTAGTAGTCCCCGGCCTGGGTGGCCGCCGTGAGAGCCGCCGTGGAGGGCCGTCCTCCGCTGGCCGCTGCCGCCTGGCCCAGTGCGTTTGCGGTGGCCCGGTCTCCCTCCCGCAAATAGGACTTCTTGTAGCTGCTCCACTGGGGGTCATCCTCCTTGCTCCAGGAGAAGTCCGGCCGGTTGATGATGGCGTCCAGCAGCGCCTGCTGCTGTTCCGCGTACTGGTTCTCATAGCTGGGGCGCTCCTGGTCAAAGGTGAAGCTCCCGAAGCCGTTGATCTTGTCCAGCACGCTGTCGATCTGGTTCGGGATCTTCCCGTCCGAGATGTAGTCCGCACCGTATTTTCCGCCGGTGTACCCGCCGTAGCTGGACCGGAGCTGGTTGGCCGCCTCGTTGGCCAGCAGCTTTGCCTCCGGCGTGGTCGCCTTGTGGATGTCCTGTTTCAGCCCCAGGATGGAGTATCCGAACTCCGGGTATTTTCTGGCCGTGTCCAGGTCCGCCTGAGAGAACTCCCCCAGCAGGCCGGCGTTGCTGGCCGCTGTCAGAAATCCGTCATAGGTGAAATTCGGCATGATCTTTCCTCCTCACTGTCTTCCCGGTAGAGATTTCAGGCTGCTCCCGTCGTAATACTCCCGCGCGAGGGAATAGACCCGGCAGCCGCCGTGCCCTTCCAGTTTGATCCGGTAGTGGTCCCCGCGCCGCGGCACGATGGGGAGGGTGTAGCTCCGTTTCACACCGCCCTCCAGCGTCCCGTTCACTGCGATCCACTCTCCGGTGGAATCGAACATAATGTAGAGTTTGACTTCTGCGCCCTCGTCCACCTCCAGGCGCAGCAGGAGCTTGGAGACGCCCTTCTTGTTTGGGCTGTCCTCGTACCAGTCCGCAAACTCCGCCATCCAGTCAAAGGCATCCTCCGTTGTTGCCTCTTCCGGCGGGTTCTGGATGTTCCCGGTGATCCAAATGTTCCCGCCCTCGTCCAGCAGATAGAGATTTCCGGCGCAGCGGGCAAAGTGTGTGGACTGGGTGGCG
>ERZ1673752.3902-NODE-3902-length-13383-cov-7.219838_pt1 | contig 13383 bp, 9 predicted proteins | sample MGYA00580195_ERZ1673752 | MGnify/ENA primary metagenome ERZ1673752 (study PRJEB41218, sample SAMN15661744) | gut metagenome | host: Homo sapiens | place: Canada: London | collected 2015-08-20/2019-03-30 | study: EMG produced TPA metagenomics assembly of...
CAGAAGCTTCTTGCCCGACTTTTTTCTCGATGTAGATTCCTGATGCGTAGTCAATTTCATCCTCCTTCTTTGCACGGCCTGCTCCCGTATGCTGCGAAGCTATACCTATTAGTCTTGCCTCTATGCTCTGAATATATCCCGATTTTTCAGCCTTGATATCAACTTTGTATTCAGCCTGAGGGAAGAGACTGTAATCATCAATTATTTTAGGATTAGCACCCTGTCTCTCGAGAAATTCTCTCATCTTCCTCAGTGCAGCTCCACTTTGAATTGCATCTTTTGCAAGTTCGAATCCTTTTTCTTTTGTTTTAGCTTTTCCGCCAAGGAAGATCATTATGCCGGCAAGTTTCTCAGTGAGTTCAGTTATATCCTCAGGACCCTTACCCTTTAGAGTATCTATTGCCTCAATAACTTCAATTGAATTTCCAACCGCACGTCCCAAAGGTTGATTCATATCTGAAATCACAGCCATTGTTTCCCTGCCGGCAGCCTTGCCGATTTTGCACATCATTGTGGCAAGTTCAGCCGCTTTCTCTTCATCCTCCATGAATGCACCCTCGCCGCACTTGACATCCAAAAGTATTTTGTCGGATCCCGCTGCAAGTTTCTTGCTCATAATCGATGATGATATTAGGCTGAGATTATCTATTGTCGCAGTCACATCTCTGAGTGCATAAATTTTCTTATCCGCCGGTGTAAGATGTCCAGACTGACCGATTACTGCAATGCCTATCTCGTTAACCTGTTTTAGGAATTCTTCAGGCTCAAGCGTGGTTTTAAATCCTGGTATCGATTCCATTTTGTCAACAGTACCACCTGTGAATCCAAGACCTCTGCCGCTCATTTTAGCAATCGGTACACCGCATGCCGCAGCTATTGGTGCAACTATCAGCGTAACCTTATCTCCAACGCCTCCTGTAGAATGCTTATCAACCTTGATTCCATTAATTGAATCCAGGTTAATCGTATCCCCAGAAAATCGCATTGCCTGGGTTAAATTGACGGTTTCTTCCTCATCCATTTTGTTTAGATATATTGCCATAAGAAGAGCCGATGCTTGATAATCTGGTATTTCTCCAGCGCTATAGCCATCAACAAAATATTTGATTTCATCTTTAGTTAGTTTTTCGCTATCCCTCTTCTTTGTTATAATTTCAATCATATCAAGAGTTTCAAATTTGTCACTCATACATTCTCCCCTTATATTTTTCTTGCATTCCCTTTTATTTATTAAGAATTCTATTCTTAGCTCTATTTTGTTTTCTTAAGTTCACTAAGGAAGCTCGTGCCGAGTTCTGTCGGCTTTGCTCCGAGAAATTCGGCCACTGTAGCACCTACATCAGCAAAGGTTTTCCTAACTCCCAGATTTTTACCTGGCTGAATCCATTTGCCCCATGCGAGAATTGGAATGTATTCCCTCGTGTGATCCGTTCCCTTGAACGTAGGGTCGTTACCGTGATCGGCCGTTAATATTAGCAAATCCTCATCTCCCATTTCCATGCAGATTTCACCAATTCTGTCGTCAAAATCCATGATTGCTCTTCCATAGCCCTCAGGATTTCGCCTATGCCCGTATTCTGAGTCGAATTCAACCAAATTTGTGAATATTAAACCCTCGAAGTCCATCTTAATAGCTTCAATTGTTTTGTCGACACCATCCATATTACTCTTAGTATGCACAGAATCCGTTATGCCTTTCCCATTGAAAATATCCTTGATCTTGCCAATGGCATATACCTTTTTGCCGGCCGCTTTGATGTGGTCAAGAACAGTATCTTCTGGAGGTGTTACTGAATAATCGTGCCTGTCGGAAGTTCTCTTTCTCTTGCCATCTATGATTACATAAGGCCTTGCAATTACACGTCCGCACGCCCAGTCACCAACCAGCATCTCTCTCGCAATCTCACAAATTTCGTATAGCCTCTCAAGCGGAATAACATCCGTATTTGCTGCAATTTGGAATACGCTGTCTGCACTTGTATATACAATAGGTTTGCCGGTTTTTTCATGCTCAGGGCCCAGGTCTTCAATGATCTTCGTACCACTTGCAGGATAATTCCCGATTACTTCAACACCTATTTTTTTCTGGAAGGCATCAATGAATTCCTTCGGAAAACCGTTTGGATAAGTTTTAAAAGGAATTTTGGTTTCTATGCCCGCAATCTCCCAATGCCCCGTTGTCGTGTCCTTTCCTATGGATTTTTCCATGGACTTTCCGTATGCTCCTACCGGCTGTTCCTTCTCCTTCATTCCAGTAACTACACCATCGATGTTTCCAATTCCTAGTTCCTCAAGGTTTGGCACAAAAAAGCCAGGTGTCCCGGCAGCAGCGTGGTTGAAGGTATGTGCTCCGGTATCGCCAAATTTAGCCGCATCTGGCAATTCTCCAACGCCCATGCTATCCAATACTATTAAAATTGCCTTCTTCATATCTATAACCTCCGAATTCATTAAACACATTCACATTTTTTATTTTCACTTTTATTTGTTTTCATATTTTATTATCAATTTTTATTTTATTTTCACTGGATCCGCATTGATGTAATCAAGTGCCACCAGGCTGTATTCTACATTATCGATTATTCCCCTTATACAATTTCTTTGATCCTTCAATCCATGAAGGTGGCCATAAACACATTTTTCCACCTTGTTTTCTGAAAGCATCTCGGTAAACCCTGAGCCTGCCTTACTACTCGCAGGCGGATAGTGAATTGCCGCAATGATCGATGCATTCTCAGTGTCAGGCTTATTTTTCTTTTGATTAGCAACATCATTCAGCGACATTTTTAGCCTTAAAAGTTCTCTTTTGTATATTTTTTCATCATGCACATCGAAGTCCCTTGTTCCAGGGGTAATCCATCCGCGCGTTCCACAGATATATGCATTTTCTTTTTCTAAGTAAATTCCTTTGTTTTGTAGAAAATATATGTTTTCAAATAACGTATTGAGCTTATTTGTGGACGTCCACCAAAGATCGTGATTCCCCTTTGTTATGACCTTGAATCCAGGCAGTTTGCTTATCCATGTAAGATCGAGCATTGCCTCATCAAGTCGCAGTCCCCAAGAAATATCACCAACTATGATTACCGTGTCGTCCTCTTTAACCTTGGCAAGCCAATTCTCCTGAACTTGCAAATGATGTGCACGCCAATTCGGTCCAAAAATATCCATTGGTTTGTCAATTCTCGGATCAAGTGAAAGATGTAAATCGCCAATAGCGTATATGCTCATTAAAATTTCTCTCCTCGATAGATAGTCTGATAAAGGTTCCCGTGGCTTTCTTCTGATAATTCCTCTCCTACTGATAGCTCCTCTTCTGGCAGATATTTTAGTACGTCTCGTGCCGTTTCATTTGCTTCCTTTTCAATACTCTTATCTGAGCTATCTTCAAAATCACTGATTTTATCCAGTTTTCTTATCATCACGCGGGTTCTCACGCCTACCAGTTTCTCGAGTTCGTCCTGTGCCTTAAGAAGAGAGGTCTGCACGCGTGCGAGTGTATTATCGAATTTCTGAAACTCTTCCTTAACCTCGGAAAGCACGCCCCATGCCTCGTTCGACTTTTTTTGAATTGCTAATGTCTTAAATCCCATCTGCAAACTGCTGAGCAAAGCAATAAAGGTAGTAGGCCCAGCTATGCAGACCTTGTAATCTCTTTGCAAACTCTCGACCAAGCCTTGGTTCACAGCCTCGACATAAAGTCCTTCAAAAGGCAGGAACATGACCGCAAAATCCGTGGTATTCGGCGGGTCAATATACTTCTCTGAAATAGTCTTCGCCTCCAGCCTAAGTCTTTTTTTAAGGTTGCTAGACGCTTCACTTACTGCTATTTTGTCGCCTCTGTCGTACGCATCCACAAGATTCCCATACATATCGGCCGGAAATTTTGAGTCTATTGGAAGCATGACTCCCTCGGGAAGCCTTATGGCAAATTCCACCCTATCCTTTGAGCCTAGCTTAGTTACGACGTTCTCCTCATACTGGCTGGGCGCTAGAATTTCATCGAGAATCATTTTTAGCTGAAGCTCGCCGAGAATTCCGCGTGTCTTTACATTTGATAAAACCTTCTTTATGTCCTCCATCCCACGCGCCATGTTTTGCATCTCGCCTAGATTTTGGTAGACCATTTCCAGTCTCTGATTTAGTTCAAACAGTCTGCGCTCCTGTGCCTCAAGAGACTTGGTCTGCACTTCCATCGATGCAACCTGCGCCTTCGCATTCCTGTTCTGGAAATCTCCCATCATCTGAGAATAGCTCTTGATTCTTTCTGAGACGATTGCTCCTGTCTCTGTCTGCGAGCGCCTGATTTCCTCCCTGAGTTCAGGTACGATTTGTTCCCTAAGTTCAAGTGATAGCCTGAGTCTCATCTTTTCCAGTTCATCCTCATTCATTGCCTGATTTGAATTCTTGGAAATTATGCTTTTTAGCACAAAATAGTTGACAGTCAAAATGAGGACCGCAAAGATTACAATTGCAATAAGAGATGAGCTATCCATTCAGTTCCTCCATAGCCCTAAAGTAGCCGTCGAAACCTTCGCCGCTAATACTGTTTTGTGCAACCTCAGCAAACAGACTTTCCCTGCGATACTCCTCACGATTTTCGATGTCAGAAAGATGTACCTCGATTACAGGTATGCTCAGAGCCCTCAATGCATCGAGAATTGCAACAGATGTATAGCTATATCCTGCTCCGTTGATTATGATACCATCATAGAAATGATTTGATTCCTGAATTTTTTCGATAATTTCGCCCTCATAATTGCTCTGGAACACCTCGATGCTCATATCCAGTTCCTCGGCCTTGGATTCAATCTCGGCCACAAGTTCATTGTATGTCTTGGTTCCGTAGATTTCGGGTTCTCTTGTTCCCAAAAGATTCATATTAGGGCCATTGATCACAAGAACGCTCTTTTTAAAAGCCACACTATTATTAATATCAAAATCAGACCATGACTCATAAAGTTCAGCTCTTTCCTTATAGAGCGCATCGATGCCCTTGTCATTAGAAATTGGCCTTCCATCCGTTGAAAGTTTATCCAAATCTCTCTTCACCCAGATTGCTACACCATTTTGGCGCAGGAATTCAAGGTTTTCCGGCACCTCGACAACTCCACCTCCGCAAGCTATGACCTGTCCCGACTCTTTCGCAACTTCCTCATAGATATTACTTTCCATTATTCTGAATCGATCTTCGCCAAATTTATTGATGTAATCAGCTGGTGACTGTCCGAAACGCTGCTCAAAGATTGCATCTGTATCAACAAAAGGCAACTGGTGAACATTGGCAATCCTCCTACCCATAAAGCTCTTACCCGCACCCGGCATGCCGATGAGGCAACGATTCAAGACCTTGCCGAGCACCTTATCGATTACATCCTCAATATCTCCGTCCTCAATTGAGCCACGACAAAATATTTCAGCAGACTTGCCAGCCTGTGCAACAAGCATTTCCAGTCCTGTAGCAGTTTTAAGACCCCTTTCTTCAGCTGCGAGAATGAGCTTTGTTCTGTACGGGTTATAAATAATATCCACTACAGCCTCAAGTTTATCAAAATTGCTGATATCAATAGGCATCTCCTTATTTGAAGGATACATTCCCACAGGTGTACAGTTTACCAGAACCTCGACATCCCTGTAATCATCAGGGTTTTCGTAGTTTATAGAGCCAGTTCTTGAAACAAGATAGATATTAGCTGCACCCAAATCCTTGCATACCGCCTCGCAAGTCTTTGCAGCACCGCCTGTGCCCAAAATCACGACCTTCTTGCCGAGGACATCTATTTTGTTCTTTTCCAAAATATATTTGAATCCGAAATAATCAGTGTTATATCCTGTTAGAGTACCATCGAGTTCACGTTTGATTGTGTTCACATTTCCAAGAGCAAAACACTCCGGTGAATGTTGTTGACACATTGAAAACACAAGTTCTTTGTATGGCATCGTAACGTTGAATCCATCATAGCTTAAGTCCTTTAGAATTTCTCCGAGTTTTTCCCTCTTGGTCGGGCATAGCCTGTATTCATAGTCTCCCCAAAAACTGTGTACAAGCGGAGATAGGCTCCTGATCGGCTTTTCGCTTATCAGCCCAAATGTGCCTGCCTTGATTATTGCCTCTTGAAATTCCTTGGATGCATCCAGTATAGCCCTGAAAACCATGGCGTCATTGATGTTGATCTTATTAAAAATTTCCTGTTCTCGATTTTCATCAAATACAGGGATATTATTTTTCTTTTTATAGTGTGCAACATCTTCGAGAATATCTCGCCTTGCATCTAACAGTCTTGAAATTTCACTGTCAATCTTGTCAATTTTCCTTCTGCACTCCTTGATATCAGCCATTATGGTTCTCCTTATAATCAATGAATAAATCGTATAAAACAAGTGCTGTAGCCGCACGTATAACTGGTACAGTCCTAATCGCAACGGAAACATCGTGTCTTCCCTTGGTCCCGAACAAAACATTTTGCTGCGTTTTTAGGTTTACGCTTTTCTGCAGTTTTGAAATAGATGGGGTCGGCTTGACCGCTACATTAAAGCATAAATCCGATCCTGTGGTTATTCCGCCTAGGATTCCACCGCAATCGTTTGACATAAGCTTTATGCCTTGGAGATTTTCAGGTTTAAAATTTCCATGGCAAGTTTCAGCGTCGTTGCAGTTATCAGACTCATCCAAATTTGCAGACTGAACGCCGCCTGAATTCCCGTCTATCAAACAGAATTCGTCGTTGTTTTCACTGCCCTTCATACGGGCACCTTCAAATCCGCTCCCAAATTCTATACCCTTGACTGCTGGTATTGAAAAAATCATCTGTCCTAGCTTGCTTTCTACCTTGTCGAAAATCGGCTCTCCCATTCCTGGGGGAAGGCCTTTTGCCTTGACCCATATGATTCCGCCTAGGGAATCTCCTTCTTTCTTAGTGCTTTCTACTATGGTCGAGATCTCTGAGCAGAAGTCCTGGCTGCCGAAGGCCTCGGACGCCTTACAGCTGAGCTCGTGCCGCCCTAGCGACCTAAGCCCGGCGCTGAGCTCAATGCCTTCCCTTGCAAGGATTTGAAGGCATACGCCTCCTGCGACCGCAAGAGGCGCTGTAAGGCGTCCCGAGAGATGCCCACCTCCTACTATGTCCGCATACTCTCCCCATTTCACAAGTTGAGTAAAATCAGCATGCCCAGGTCTTATTATACCCTCATTCTTGGTATAATCATCCGAGTTGAATTTTTCATTTCGTATAATTACAGAAATCGGTGCACCATTAGCATGACAGCTTGAATAATCACTATCCATTATTACACCGCTGAGAAACTCAAGGTGCTCCGCTTCCTTTCTCGCCGTTGTCCCAGGAATATCAATGCCCATGCGCTCCATCATTAGACGATCTAGGTCGTTTAAATCAATTTTTGTTCCAGCCCTAATGCCCTCAAGTACAACACCTACAGCCGGCCCATGAGACTCTCCGAATATCGAAATCCTTATATTTTTACCTATTGAAGATGCCACTTAATATCCTTCCGTTTTAAAATTCTATGCCAGTCCGCATTTTCCATCCATTTCCGCATCCTTGAGGTCCTTGAAGAAAGAAGGGTATGACTTGGATATAGACTCCCAGCCATCAATGATAACCGGGCTTTTGGTTATAAGTGAAACTAATGCTGCCATCATTACCATTCTGTGGTCCTGTGTCATTATATAAATGAACTCACCCTCTGACTTATCCTCAATACCACCTTCGATAATTATATCTCCATCTTCATATTCAAACTTACCACCTACGGCCGAGATAATCTCCTCAATCCCCTTGATTCGATCGCTCTCCTTGTTCGCAAGCACATCTATACCCGAAAAACGTGTTTTGTTCTTTCTGGATAAGGCCAAAACAGCCAAATTTGGAACTAAGTCAGGTGTATCTGTACAATCAATGGTAACATCGCCTTCCTCATCCATCTGCTTGATAAAGTCTCTAACCTTGCTGTCTCCCTGTATAGAATTGGTATTGATCCCCTGGAGGAAGAGGGGTTTTCCTGTTAGTTTTTCAGCTATTAGCCAGAACGAAGCACTCGACCAGTCGCCCTCTATTTTGTACTCTCCAGGTCCTCTATAAATTTGGTTCCCCATAATCGTATATGAAACAATTTCGTGGCTCTCGTGTTTTTTCGCAATGCTTATGCCAAAATCCTGCAAAATACTCAATGTCATATCGATATAAGATTTTGATATAACCGGCTTTTCAATTATCAGAGTGCTCTCATCCTCAAGGATTGGAAGTGCCATCATTAGTCCGCTCACAAACTGAGAACTCACATTGCCCTTAAGTCTGTATTCGCCCGGATTGAGCTTGCCCCTTATGTTGATAACTCTTTTTTCGTCATCGAGCGTAACGGAGCATCCATTCTCCTTAAGTGTATTAACAAGTGCCATTATTGGCCTTCTATACAGCGACTCATCCATAACAAATTTGGCTCCAACTCCAAGAGCCCCTACAAGAGGTAACATAAACCTGAGAGTAGCTCCGCTGTCTCCAACTGGCAGTATAGGCACAAAGTCATTAACGCTGTGTTTCCTCATTTCCGCCTTCTTGATGGAAATCGTCATCGCCTGCAGCCTGTCAATTGACTCTTGAGTTGCCTTCATATCAGTGGAGAGTTCACCCTCGTGAAAGTTACCTTTAACAACCGTGCTTGCAATCCCCTGCAGACTTTCAAGAAAGGTGCAAATGCTTGCTCTATGAAAAATGGATTTTGATGCCAAAAGATTTATCGTTACTGACATACTCAACCTCCTATTTATAATGAAAAATACAATCAAAATTTTTCTAAAATTATTTTCTTTACAATCCACTATATTATACCACAAAATAGCGTATTAGTATCTTGTAATCTGTTTTTCTAGGGTATATAATTATCTTATATTAATATGTATATATATATTTTTATAATCCGGAAATGTTTGGAGGTGTTTCGAGATGTCTAAGATCAATAAATGGTTGAAAGATAACATGAAAATGATTATCTATACTCTCTTGATTATTTTGTGCACAAGCCTTATATTTCTTTCCTATATCACCATTAAAAATCAGCCACACAAACCTGAAGGCACGTATGCACCATTTGCTTGTAATACATATTATGACGAATATTTTTCTTTTAGCAGCGATGGGCACTACATCATTTATAATCAGGAGGAAATTCTGTCTGAAGGCTCGTACTTTAAGCCTGAAAACGGCAACAAAGCTAGGGACATCGAGGATGTATATCAATTAGAGGATAATGGAAAGTCGAAAGCTAGTAAGGATGCTTCTAATAATAGTCCTGCTTACTTATGCTTTTCAAAGGATAAAATTTATATACTTGGATTTAAAGGAACTGCTTATTCCGTGATTAAGATAAGTTCAACATATACACTTCCTCCGTTTAGTCATGATTAGGAATGCTACTTAGCTTCATTTTTCAACAAAAAAACCTTATTCACATAGTATTTGCTAGCAAACGCCATGACCGCAGATGAGCATATTCCTCTGGGGTCTTTTTCGTTGCACAAAATATTTTGCTTTCCCTGCATGAGCACGTTTTCTGTTGTTTTTTCTACGAGCTGACAGAAATAATTATATGATTCCTCGGGGTTGTTTGCATCTATGGCTAGACTAATAAGCTGTGAGATCTCCTTTATTGTAAAAATGTCCTTTAGGACTGCAATTACAATTAGAGAAGCCAAAGATGTTTTGTCGTAACGCTTCTTTATCGGCGATTGAATAAACCCATGCTTTACGTAATTGTTGACCATTGTCTGCGTTATAATTCTCCCGTTTCTATCGGAATCGAGGTATTCGCATAAGCTACTGTTTATCAATTCAAGCACCTGCTCGAGATATAATGAAATGTCCGGCAGTTCATCCCACCTAGGTAATACAATTATATAGTTTTTCATATTAACATTACTTTTATCTTGCATAATTCACCCCGCCTCATTAAGAATTGAATTTTCTAATTAAGAATCGAATTTTTATGATATATAGCACATTCTTAGTGTGAAAAACACCTAATTGAAATTTATTTAAAACACATTCTAAATCATTATACCCTTTAATTTTTTCATAGTCAACGCTTGACAGAGTTATTATAATCGTATAACATAGTTATCATGACTAGATTATTTTTGCAGCAATTGATTATCATATCATTCCGTATAATATGATTAATGCTAAAAACGTAAAGAGGATACCAAATGAACGATAATATTAAAATCAGTAAGAAGCTGCCAAGGGTTAATGAATATGTGTATAAGGAGAATTTTAGAGATTTTATCGACTATTATTGTGATAAATACGCCGACGATATAGCTTTTATCATCAAAGAAAAGCGTGAAACTAAGACTGTGTCAGCGCAGTATAGATATATCTCATTTCAACAATTTGCTAAAGAGATCTATGCCTTTTCTGCAGTTCTTTCAGAAAATTCATACCAAGAAGATCCGATTGCAATAATCGGTAAGAATTCATACGGATGGTTTACGACCTACATGTCCATACTGACATATGGGAATATTGCAGTGCCTCTCGACAAGGATTTACCTGCCAGTGAAACCATCAGTTCGCTCGAAAGAAGCAAAGCGAAGACTTTAATTTATGATAAAGAAAAAGAAAAATTAATTGACGAGCTTAGGGAACACTTCGATGAAAGCATAAACTTTATATCAATGGAAGATATGCAATCTATGATTGAGGCCGGCTCAGCACTCATAAAGTCAGGTTACAGCAAACACCGCGAGAAAAACATAGACCCTCAGGCACTTGCAGTTATTTTGTTCACCTCCGGAACGACATCTGCTTCAAAGGCAGTAATGCTAAGCCAACAAAACATTCTAACCGTGTCATACGACTGTGTTACGACTGAAGATATAAGGCACGGCGATGTTAACATGGCTTTTCTACCATACCACCATACCTTTGGCTCAGGCGGACAAATCGTTATGATAAACAGCGGAGCTACGACTGCTTTTTGTGATGGGCTTAAGTATGTTCAGAAAAATTTGGTTGAATATGAGGTTTCTCTATTTGTCTGTGTGCCAATCTTGATTGAGGCCATTTACAAGAGGATAATTTCATCTGTCAAAAAGCAAGGCAAAGAAAAACAGTTTGCCGCTGCACTTGCAATGTCCCGTGCTCTAAGGCGTGTCGGCATTGATATGAGGAGAAAAATATTCAAGGATATCATCAATCAGCTCGGTGGCAAACTCAGATTTATTATATCGGGAGCTTCGTCTCTTGACCCTGTTTGCTGGCGAAATCTCAATGATTTCGGTATAACCGTTGTTCAAGGCTTTGGTCTGACCGAAACTGCTCCGGTGGTTGCAGCTGAAGCAATAAAATACCAAAGGCAGAATTCCTGTGGCTTATCGATGCCTTCAGTGGATACTGCTCTCTGTGATGTAAATTCGGAGGGTGTAGGGGAATTGATAACCAGGGGACCGAATGTAATGATAGGCTACATGGATAACGATGAGGCAACAAAAGAGTCTCTTGTCGATGGTTGGCTACATACCGGAGATCTGGCTAAAATCGACAAGGACGGATTTATATATATTCTAGGCAGAAAGAAAAACGTCATAGTTCTTAAAAATGGCAAGAACGTATATCCAGAAGAAATTGAAGCCTTAATACTAAATCTTCCATTTGTAAAAGAGGCATTTGTCTTCGGTCAATCGAGGGAAGACGGTACTGGGAGCACAGGCTCAAGGAGCATCAGCGGTAAAGGCAAAAATGACCTTGTAGTCACCGCAAAAATTGTCTACGATGCAGAATACTTTAAAATCCACTATGCTGCTGAGACCTTTGCGGATATAGAGAAATTAGTTAAACTCGCAATTGATAAAATCAATGACGACATGCCGTCTTATAAAAATATCAGAAGACTGATTCTAACTGATCAGCCAATGGAGAAGACTACAACCGGCAAAATCAAGAGATATAAGAATAAAGAGCAGGCTTAGGCCTGTTTTTTATTTATAAACTGAATTACTCAGTAACATTTGACCATTCTATAATTTACTGTTCTTGTATTATGATTTATAATAGAAGTAATCACTAAAATATGAGAGGTGGCAGCATTCATGGCTAAGAATTGTTCAATATGTGGGAAAAAATTAGGTTTCTTAGACGGTAAGATTGTTATATCAGATGGCGTGGTATGTACTCCTTGTTGGTCTAGTGCTGGATTAGATATGGGAATTCAATCACTGTATTCAGCAAAGAAAAGAACAACAAAGCAGCTTAAGGATATGATCGAAATAGAGATATTAAAAACAGAAGCAGAAAAATCAGGCCTAAAAAATCCTACTGTTACTGTTGATCATGAACCTGAGAAATTAACAAACCATAAAAATACAACTGAAAAGAAAAAGGTGGAATCAACACCTGAAAAATCAGAAAAAACGCCTGTAAAACCAAAACCTATAGATATTATATTGGCTGTAGATAAGAAAAAAGGAGTAGAGTTTTCATGCGAGGGACAGCCTGTAATCAATTTTGACGATCTTGTTAATGGCAGAGAAATGATTATTGGAGATGGATTTATCAAGAATGATAGTAATGCAGATCTCCCTGAGGTTAGAATTACTTGCGAATTTGACCCACCAATAATTGATCCAGGACTGATATATTATGAAGCAGGAACTTTTGTAGCTGGTGCGGAGGGAAGATTTGAAATTGATGATCCTCCGATAAATCTGGAAGAATACTCAAAAATCAAGAGGACAAGGAATGGGAAAGCAAAGTTCACTTTGTTCATAGAGGAGCAGGAAATTCATACTGTAGAGTGTGCCATGAAGGTGAAGCCTGCCCCTTCAGATGACATGAAAAAACTTATGAATGCAGTAATGTATGAAGAAGAAAAGAATGCTTCAGGGCCTGTAAATGTATTCTTATATGCTACTAAAGAGGGCAAATTTGAAATGGATTTGATGCGACATCCTGAACTGCTGTATTCTATGTATTCCAATGGCCAAGAGCAGCTTATAGGCGATGTATTTGTTTCAAACGAATCTAACAAAGCATTAAAGAATATTCAATTCGAAGCAAAATTTACTTCAAATATTTTGTCTCCTATCAGTGTGTTCTTAGGAGATGTACCTGCCGGAGAAAATATTTCATTCGAAGTTGATGATCCAACAATCGATGTTGATAAACTTGAAATGCTTACAGATATTGAAACTTGTACAGCTACATATAAACTTTTTGTTAATGGCAAAGTGGTAGCTGAATCAACAGGAAGAATTACTATTTGTCCATATAATCAGTGGAATGCGGCATTGATATTACTTCCAGCATATATGACACCTAACCACCCAAATATTATTTCTGTTTTGAAAAATGCCTCAAAATGGATGCTAGT
>ERZ1673752.3905-NODE-3905-length-13370-cov-22.150882_pt1 | contig 13370 bp, 13 predicted proteins | sample MGYA00580195_ERZ1673752 | MGnify/ENA primary metagenome ERZ1673752 (study PRJEB41218, sample SAMN15661744) | gut metagenome | host: Homo sapiens | place: Canada: London | collected 2015-08-20/2019-03-30 | study: EMG produced TPA metagenomics assembly of...
CGGCGAGAAATCGCACTTTTAAGAACGTCTTGATTCATGATGATTGTATTCATATCGGAGCTTTTAATAGTTTCAAGAGCAGTTACAAGATGCGCAGACTACACACGAGTTGTTGAGAGCTATGCTCGAAAAAAGCCAAGTGTTTGAAAAACTCTTGGCGTGTGGAGTGGAGCGTTTATCTTGGCTCTTGACACTACAAAAGCTCCAGATGGTGCTACATCAAGTCATGTTCTCACCGCCTACGGTTGGCAGACCATTGACCTCAATGAGCAGAACGATAGTTCCTGTCAATTCGGTGTAGAGTTTCTCATACTCAGGACTTGCACCAAAGTCGTCTGTCAGTTCATACTTGTCGAAAACGCTTTGCACAGCCTTATTCTTCAGAAGCATTGGTGTTAGTCTTTCGGGGAGCGGAGAGGGCAGTTCTTTCTCGAACTCATTCTCTAAGACAGACACAAGTGTATCATACTTTGAAAAATGCAATCCTCGATGCAACACTTCGCTTGCCATACTCTCCGCTTCGGGATGCGAGAAGCCTTGTGCCACTGCATCGCAGTAGGTGGAAAGTGCTTCATCGGCTCTTGCCGTTATGAATGGTTTGTCACCCAGCAGTTCTGGAAAATGCTCACTGAGATAGTTCTCCAACTTCAGACGGAAGTAAGATAGTTCTTTCTTGGTTTCCATAAATCTTTTATTTTAGGGTTATACGTTTTATTATATTATCAGATGCCCATCGCCTTATTGAACTTGCCGAGTTTGTCAGCGAGCTGTTCCATGTCATGCTCCACTTTTTTGTTGGTTATACGGGCATAAATTTGTGTAGTTTTAATGTTGGTATGCCCCAACATCTTCGATACACTTTCCATAGGAACACCCTTGCTGAGCGACATGGTTGCAAACGTATGTCGGGCAAGATGGTAAATACAAGCATAAGCAAGTGTAAGAGGAATATAGGCGGAAATATGGTAACAGGTTGTGAATTAGTCGTTTTTCTATATTCTGCGACAGATAGGGATAGGCAAAACAGTATGGAATATTGAGACCTTTCAGTTACCAAACCGTTATCCTGTTGTTTCCTGAACAAACTGAGGTAACGATTATTGGAATATTTTTTTCATTCGGTTTCTTCTTGTCTGTTTATCAATATTTTGCGTATCAGAGAACGCTTTGATAACGGGTAATTTTGCCCATAAAGTTAAAGCGTATGAAGATAGAGAAATTCAAGGTGTTGCTCTACCTGAAAAAGAGCAGACCCGACAAGTCGGGCAAAGCCCCTATCATGGGACGCATTACCGTCAATCGTTCGATGGTGCAGTTCAGTTGCAAACTCTCCTGTACTCCTGACTTATGGAATCCTCGTGAGAGTCGATTGAACGGTAAAAGCAATGAAGCCGTGGAGGTCAATGCCAAATTGGACAAACTGCTGCTTTCCATCCATGCAGCATTCGACACCTTGGTGGAACGCAAGATGTTTTTTGATGCAGAAGCGGTCAAGAATTTGTTTCAGGGAAGTCTCGAAACACAGATGACCTTGCTGGCAATGACGGACATCGTCTGCGAGGAACTCCGTAAGCGTATCGGAATAGACCGGGCAAAAGGAACATACCCCGCCTATTTCTTCACCCGGAGAACCTTGGCGGAGTTCGTTCAAAAGAAATTCCACTCCAAGGACATTGCCTTCGGTCAGCTGACCGAACAGTTTATTCACGACTATCAGTCTTTTGTCGTGGATGACAAAGGACTTGCCATAGAGACCAGCCGACACTACCTTGCCATCATCAAGAAAGTATGCCGTAGAGCCTATAAAGAAGGGTATGCCGATAAATGCTTTTTCGCTCATTTCAGTCTCCCCAAGCAAGAAGAGAAGATGCCGAAAGCCCTAAGTCGGGAATCCTTTGAGAAAATCCGTGACTTGGTCATTCCCGAACACCGTATCTCCCATATTTTGGCAAGAGACCTCTTCCTCTTTGCCTGCTATACGGGAACTTCCTATGCTGATGCGGTATCGGTTACACGGGACAATCTCTTCACGGATGATGAAGGAAGTCTATGGCTTAAATACCGTCGCATCTACGACCTTGATGACGAGATTGTGCGTAAGCTGAGCAAACTTGACGCTGCGGTGCAGCGCTGCAACATACGGCTCAGCAACTACGTCTCGAGTACGGACAGCAAGAGTTACAAAAACGTGATTGGCAAAATATGCGAGGGGGAAACAGATCCCAAGACGCTCGTCGGAGAAGTCCACGGGCGGATTATCAAACACCATGGCATTGAGGTCATCATAGCCTCGCTCACAGGATGCATCACGGCATGCGACATTGACATCATGCGCCAGCTCAAGGCCGAGATAGACATGGCAGAGCGGCACAAGCAGGAATGTATGGACAGAATGCAGGAAATCTGCGAGAAGGAATACGCCGAAGCACTTCACAATCTTCAGACCATCCCGGGAGTGGGGATGAGAGCCGCCACATCACTGATTGCAGAAATCGGAACAGACATGACACACTTCGAGACGGCGGGCCACCTTACTTCATGGAGCGGACTGAAACCACGCAACGACCAGTCAAACGGAACCTTCAAGTCACGCCGTGTCACGCATGGCAACCGATACCTGCGACGCACCATCATCCAGTGTTCATGGGGCGCAAGCCGAACCCAAGATTGTTTCTTCAACCGTTTTTCCTATCACCAGACACAAGTCCGCAAGAAGAATAAGATGAAAGTACAGGTGGCCATCGCGCGTAAGATACTCGTCTGCGCATTGCACATTCTCGGAGAAAACGTTCCGTACCAGGACTTCGACAGCAGAATCGGAACATCCGCCTAAAACGGATGGCACGATATACCGTCCATGGAAAGGCTACTATCTTTGTGATGGCATGTGACCTCGTTTTGCAAATTAACCAACGACATGGTCGGCGATGGAACCCAGTGTGAGCCCTGAGCTCGAAGAGGAAAGTATCATTATAATTTATGCAGGCTCGTAGAGGAGTCTGTATACACCTGGAATGTGAGGTTATCCCGAAAAACGGCCGTTTTAGTTACTTTGGCGCGAATTTATTTCAGGTTTTATAGAGGAAAGATACTCATTAATAATAGAAAAATAAATAAGACGGCATGGGAACCTATTCAAACTAATAATCTTGCAGAGCATACCTTGTGAAGGTAATAAAAAGGTGACAGCGAACTCCACTTGTCGCCGTTTGACCAATTCCCGCAATTCCTTGCCTTGATCTCAGCAGAATGCGACATGCTCCCGATAATAGTCTCTCTTACCCGACTCAATCATCTGCGACAGACGACTCTTAGGGTAGTTGCTGTAACCAAGCAATCGTCCTGCTTCCACGTTGTAGGCAAGCAGTGAAAGCAGCAGGGCATCCTTGCCGTAGCCCTTAAACATCATAAAACGCTTCATCAGGTCTGCAAGAAGCATTTTCCTGACTTTCCCTGCTGATTGCTAGAGCGAGACTCGTGAAAATATCTCATTCAGGCACCATGTCTTTGCATGAGAATCACCTTGTGCTTTAACGTTTTTTATAAGTTTGGCGAGGCAATGTTTGGAGAAATGCGGTTTTTATAGGCAAACAACATTCAGGCATTTTTATCATCAACAATTCTAAAAAACAAGGAAATGAAACAGAAAAGTATCTTACTAACATGCGTGTTGGCTGCTTGCAGCCTGGGTTTGGTGGCGTTTTCGTCTTGCAGCAAGGACGACAATGACAAGAACGACCTACAGCTGAGCATGGCCAAGGTCCAGGTGGCGCAGGGTGCCTCGGCCACTGTGACGGTTAGCAAGGGCACGCCACCGTTTGTCGCCAAGTCGGCAAACGACCAAGTAGCAACCGCCAAGATTGTGAAGAACGTGCTGACCGTGACTGGTGTCAAGGCGGGAAGCACCAGTGTTACCGTGACCGATAAGAACAAGCGTGCCAAGAGCCTGCCTGTCTTTGTGGTTGCACCCCTGAGCTTTGACAAGGGTACCGTTGAGGTTGCGGTAGGAAAGGAAGTGGTAGTTGCGGTGAAATCGGGTACCGCACCCTATACGGTGGTGTCGAAAGACAGCAAGACTGCCACCGCAACAGTCAAGGATGCCAAGGTTACGGTCAAGGGCGTCAAGGCCGGGAAGACGAGTGTGAGCGTTACCGACAAGAACAAGATTGCCGGCACCATCGAGGTCATCGTCAAATAACCTTTCGCATATTGGTCGGAGAGGGCAGGGAAGGTGTCCGCGAGTGCCACCTCCCACCCTTTGCGCCTTGTTTGAAAAGCATATTTAAGAATTTAGTCATTCATGAAAACAAGAGGAGGAATTATCAATGAGAAAGTTACGTCACAGTATGGCTTGCGCCTTGCTGGCAGCAGGCATATTGGTTTTCCAGGCTTGTACCTCTGACGACGGTTACGAGCCTATGGGCAACTATCCCAATGCCCTGGTGACCATCAAGTCAAATCCATCGACAGGACAGGTGTATTTCCAGTTGGACGACTCCACAACCGTTCTTCCAGTCAATATGAAAGCCTCGCCTTACGGCAACAGGGAGTTGCGTGCCATTGCCAATCTCACGGGCGTGAAGGGGCAAAGAGGTCATTACTCCCAAACGGCGTATGTCAACTGGATAGACACCATACTGACCAAGAAAATGGCACCCGACCTGATGAAGGAAAATGACAAGGCGTACGGCAAGGACCCCATCGAGGTGGTCAACAGCTGGATGACGGTGGCGGAAGACGGTTACCTTACCCTTCGCTTCCGTACCTACTCGGGCAGTGGATGCCGACACAGACTCAATCTTGTCAAGGGAGACAAGCCTGGCGAGGTGGTGCTGCACCATCAGGTGTTGGGATATACCAAAGGCGTGGTGCGCGACGGAATGGTGGCTTTCCGGTTGGATGACCAGCCTGGAAATGTCGCCATTGAGAAGCCGAAAGCGAGGTTCCTTACCCTGAGATGGAACTCGTTTTCTGGCGTCAAGACAGTTAGGTTCAAGTACATCCCGCGCGCATCATCCCCAACACCGTAAAATAAGATTAATGAGTCTTTTGGGACACGACAGCGAGCAGCACATCTTTCGCCTTCATGCAAAGGGCGACACACGCTTCATGGATACGCTTTATGGCGAGTATGCCGATTATCTTGCGGGCGTATGCTCGCGATATATCCGGAGTGAGGCCGACATGCGCGATGTTCTTCAGGAGGCTTTCATCAGGATATTCACGAGGATGTCCACGTTCGAGTATCGTGGCAAGGGCTCACTCAAGGCGTGGATTACAAGAGTTGTTGTCTGCGAGGCACTTCGTTTTCTGCGGAATCGTACGCCTGTCATGTTCCTTGATCCAGGGATTGACGTGCCTTGCACGGAGGAAGAGGAACCCGATGTGGAGTGCTTGTCCATCAGCCAGATAACAGAGTCCATTCGGATGCTGCCGCCAGGCTACAGGGTCGTGTTCAACCTGTTTGCCATTGAGGGCAAAAGCCATAAGGAGATTGCGGCACTCTTGGCTATAACGCCTGGAACATCGGCCTCGCAATACTACAAGGCGAGACGCATGCTTGCCGGAATATTGAATGAGCAATCAAACAAGGAGGGATGCAGATGAAAGAACAATGGATTGTCAAGTTGCGCCATCGCGTGCGCGATGAGAACAGTGTGAAGGCCCCCGAGGGGCTGCTCGATGACATCAAGCATGCCATCAGCGAGCGGGGCATGGGTCCCGTGACGTCGCCAAAGGCAGGCAAGGCCATTGGACGGCGGTGGATGTACCGTGTGGCTTCGGTGGCCGCCCTGTTGGCCATTGGCATGTTTGTGTACGAGCTGTCGCAACTCCCACAGACAACCCCCAGCCCCACAGGAAAGGCCGTGGACATAGCCCGGCTTGCCGACATCGGTCGTTCTGTCATGGAACCGGCGCGAGTATCATCCCACAAAGCATCGCATAACCTGGACAGGAGTCTGTTGGCTGTACTCGATGGCACGAATGGTCGTGCGACAGGGGAGGAGCAGATGACGGAAAAGAAAGACACGAATGAGGCATGCGTCCAGTCGGACAACAGCCAAGATACTCCGCAGGCGTCGCAAGAAACCGTTGAGGAGCAAGATACCCAAACCGGCAAAAGCAGGAGACTGCCGGCAACCGGCGATGACTGGCGTGTGGTGACGGGCAGCGAAAGGCTTGGGAAGACTCAAAGGCAGGCACGCACGCATCGCCTTTCCGTGCTGGCCTCTTGCCATTCGGGCATGGGGACGGCCACACACAGTCAGGGAATCATGCTGCCGGCAGCCCTGCCTTATGGCGACTACGATGAGGCTTTCGGCGACAACAGTGCATCAGGCCTCCTCATCAATCATAAAAATGAAGCAACAAGAACCAGGCATCGTCAACCTGTCAAATGGGGCTTGTCGGTGAGTTGCCGCCTGACGGACAGGTGGAGTGTGCAGGCCGGACTCACCTATAGCCGCCTGTCGTCAAGTATGGTCTATGGCAAGGATATGGAGCCTCGCTATGCTGAACAGACCCTATGCTATGTGGGCATACCACTGGGCATTGGCTACGACTTGTGGAAAACGCAGCGGTTCAGGATTTATGCCGTGGCTGGCGGTGAGGTGGAGAAACTTGTCAAGGGTGAAATTGTGTCTTCATTGGGAGGCGGGAAACGGTCTGGCGCAGGCGTGGCATCCGTCAAGGAAAGCCAACCCGTGTTCTCCCTGAATGCCGCCATGGGTGCCGAATATATGCTCGCCCGTGGACTTGGCGCATACCTGGAGCCGGGCGTCAGCCATTATTTCGACAACAGGAGTGGCGTGGAGAGTATCTACAAGGACAAGCCGACCCACCTGGATGTCAGCGTGGGACTTAGACTGAGTTTGGACCTTGCCCCTGGCAGATGACTTACCTGCGCCCAAAGGTACAATTTTATTGCACTTCGTTTTGGAACTTGCAATAGATAATGAGTTTAGCACACTTAACACATAGTTACAAAGATATTAAAGCACTAACCGCAAAAAGATGCATTACTCCCTCGTTTCAGAAGCGGCGCCGAAACACTAACAAGATTTACAGCTTTGTGCGCAATCGTTACATTGTGCATTCATAATCACATCAAACAAGACTGTTTTCACTTTAGGCCACAATCTGTTTGAAACTATTATCATAAAGAATTAATTTAATAAATTAAGAATCATGACTAAGAAACATTATCATCAACCAAGAATTGTATGTTTTATAATAGAGGTATGCGCACCACTTGCAAATTCCATCACAGCGGGAACAGACAACCCCACCGAGAATGGAAGCGCAACGGGAGAACCATCACCAAACGACAGCCCTTTTCCTCCATCACCATCACCAGCCAAGCCATCGGGCAGACCATGCTCACCGCCGAGCGTGGAGGATTTATACTGGGAAGAAAGATGAAAGGCAACGCACGTTATCCATACGCTGATGAATGGTTGGTTGGACAGTCAAAACCTCAGGAATGGTCTGGCGAGTTCAAAGTTCTTGATTACAAAAACGAAAAAGTTAAAGGCTTTGCCTTCTCAGTGGTAGGCAACAGCACAGGATAACAATACAGTGGCAGCGTGCGAGCCACCGCCGACAACAAAAGCCGCCCGCCAACGAACGATATACGATATAGAATAAACAATAAACAATAAACAATAATCATCAATAGAACAAATGAAAATGAAACAGAATTACAAAATCACACTCCTCTTTGTCGCCCTGCTCGTGCAGGCAACCACACTCATGGCGAAAGTGCCAAAAGTACTATTCGGCACATACAAAGGAACAGCCAAGACCGTATTGAAGCAAAACGAAGGTAGAAAACTGACCAACATGCCAGCCAAAACCTTCGATGTGGAAATAGTCGAGAGAGGAGGCGACATCAAATTGATACTGAAAAACTTCCCTTTGGGTAAAGACGTATTTGAGGAAGTGATATTCGACAACTTAGAAGCCCAACAAGAGAAAGGCAAAAAACGCTGGAACATTTATGCCTTCCCATTAGGAGGGCAGTTTGAAACAAAAGCCAAGAAAAATATAGAGCTTTTCGGAGCAATAATAGACGATTATAGCTTTGTATATGAAGACGGAAAAATAGAATTGTTGTTCGACATATTCGCCGAGAAAGGAAGCATATACGAGCAGGACTTCACGGGCAAACGCTCAAATGCCACAGGCATTGACGGCGTAGCCACCGACAAGCGCACCAAAGACGTGGTGTACGACCTTTCGGGTCGCCGCGTGACCAACCCCGGCAAGGGCGTGTACATCATTAACGGCAAGAAGGTGCTTAAATAGTACGGTACACTTTTGTAAAGTGCTACTATAATAGATACAACTGCAGAGTGCTGGTAAATATGTGAGAGTATTCTGCAATGCGTGTCCCTCACTATAGTATATTCTTAAGGGTGACCAGCAGTTGCGTACAATGGGTAGTACTGCTGTTCAACTTTGTAGGCTGGTACGAAAACAGTCTCACCAGCATTGCTATCAAATTCGATAACACCGACAATCCACCGTTCAAGCAATGAGAGAATTTATATAAAATAAAATAGAATAAAGTAAAACAACATAAAATATATTGCAGTTATGCAACACGCAATCATCATCTTTGCAAGTTTCTTTGTCTTGCGCTTATTCTCGCTCGCTTTCTCAATAAGGAACGAGAAACGTCTCATCAAATGTGGAGCCACACAGTACGGAAAACGCAACTCCCTACTGCTTACGCTTGCCCATATAGCCTACTACTTTGGTGCCCTTTATGAGGGATATGCCAGCAATATGGAGCTTGACAAGACCTCTGTCATCGGCGTGACAGTCATGGCATTCGCCTACATCATGCTGTTTTACGTCATCTACAAGCTGCGTGACGTTTGGACAGTAAAACTTTACATCGTACCCAACCATCGCATTGATTGTAGCTTTTTATTTCGCACAGTGCGACACCCCAACTATTTCCTCAACATCATACCAGAGCTGATAGGCGTGGCTCTGCTCTGCCATGCTTGGACAACGTTGTGCATAGGGCTGCCGCTCTACGGCTACCTGCTAATGGTTCGTATCCGTCAAGAAGAAAGAGCCATGCGACACCTGCTATCGTAACGACCGTGACCGACGTCGATCAGAGCCGTGAGTGACGTCGGTCAGTAGAGAGAAAGTGTATCCCTCATTTCTTTTTGGATTGTGCGTTTTCTTGCGGTTCTCAGATACGATGAGGCGGTTCGCCACGTACTGCCAATTCCGCCTCCCTATCCGCTTCCTCCAATTATTTTTAATGATTATCCGCAATCGTACTATCAAGATTCTCGGGTAGCTTCTTAATGATGCCATCCAGCTTATTTCGCTCAAGTGCCGATCTTGCTATAGATCATTCCTTTGGTCTCGACTGCGAACTTCGCCCTTGGAACGAAAGCATTGAAAGCAATTTCTACTGGCTGTATGAAAACGACAGGCAGTTGCACTTCAACAACCCTGCCGACACGAACCCACTCCAAGAGAGTGCCGACTACGGCTCGCCACTCTACGAATATCGCTACACCTTCGATGCCTCTGCCATGCGCAAGGGCAAAGAGAAAGCCGAATACGACGAGTTCTATGTGTGGGGAATGCCCATACCCAAGCTTGACTACATCGCTGTGGGGTGATGATTTCGACGAATGATATTTTTAAGTTAAGTAATCACAAATTTTAAGACAATGCGACACAGTAATTTTTTTAGCATTTTATTAGGCAGCGCCAGCATCGTGGCACTAATAGGGTGTACAGACAATTTGACAACTCCCCAAGAGGAACCTACCGCTGGTTATACCTACCATCTGGAGTGTACTGCTTCCACAGCAGACAAGACAGACAAGACTGGGACTCGAGCTCTTACTGAAGATGAATTAAGCAAAATAAACTCTGCATGGGATTTACAAGACAAGCTGATACTTTACAACCTGAGCGACGACAACAAAAGTACTCGGAAAGAATACGACAAGCTGGCAGCGCAAAACAAGGGGAAAAGTGCCTTTTTCAATGGCGAAATCCATACCGTAAACCCACTGAAGCTGACCGACAAGCTCTGTTTCTTATATCCGGGAGATGCCACCAACGACACGCAGATTGCACGACCTGTGCAATATGGCACAGTAACTTACAAAGATGAAAACAATAAGAATCAAACTGTAAAAGGTTACTTGCCACAAACTACCATCAAGAATACATTAGAGGTAAATCTCACCCGCCAGGACGGAACCATCAAGACCATCAGCAAAAGATATGATTATCAATGGGCGGCGGTAACTCCAAAAGAAGTAATCGGCAACGACATCAAAGCCTATGCTGGCAAGTTAAAACGACTGGTAGCATTTTGGGGAATGCGCTTTTGCGATAAAGACAAGAAGATATTGACAGACATCGACTCTATCTTTATTTCAAATATAAACTCTTCAGACATCCTTGACTTGAAACAAGGCAAATTCGTAGGTTCAGACGCAGAGGACAAGACCTTCGGACTGAAATTAGTAGCAGATGTTCCTAACAACGGGAAATTGACATCAGCCAATGGCAAATACACCTATGCTGCAGTGTTGCCAGGAACTTACTATGAAGTAACCGTCATAGTCTACATCGGCGACAAGATGTACGAACAGACGTTGTCAAAATGCACATTTGCTGCTAACGGCATTTATCGCGACGATATCGTAGAACTCCATCTGGTCGATGAAAACGCTGGCTTCGTTGACGTACAAGGCGTGAATTGGGCAACAGGCAATCTGATTCACTACGAGACACCTGGAGAAGAATATTGGGGCATAGCTCCTACACAATGGTGGATTGCCGACTATTTCTGTGACAACTCAAGCTCTAATCGACCAAGGGGATCACAGTTCACAAACAACTACAGTAAACGCGTAGACAATCAAGACGTTTTTAGTTTCGGCAACATAGAAAAGGCACTCGATGACGGGGATTATTGGCTATCCGCCACAGCAAAAGATATTGATAAGCAATTTTTTACAGCAGGCACTGCATATTTTACCAATATAACGACCGATAAATCCAAAGCAAAATTTGGCGACCTCGCCTACTATCACACCATGGAAAATCGCCATGTTTATCGCCTGCCCAAAGATGCAGAGGTGAGGACGCTCATCAATCAGGCTAATGCTTATTCGGCATACTGTTACACTGACAAGGGCAACAAGGTGTATGGTGCATTTTTCTACACCTGCAAGCCCGAAGCAAAAAGAATAGTAGGTTTCCCTACTGGTGCACGCCGCCTGTACAAGTACAATGATGTAACGCCGCTGGTAAGAGCACAAAAAGGGTTGTTCTTGCCTATTACAGGCAAACGCAACGTCGGGAGTTCCATCGTTGGCTTCAGAGACATGTCATACGCAGGAGCCTATGCGCAATATATGACAGCCTACAGTGTATTATCTGGACTGAACCGGTGCTTCTTTTTCGGTCCGACAGAGGCACTGAGTTTTAGAGCTGGCGTATGCTCTCAAGGCATAGCAATCCGCCCGGTACTCGATAAAGAAGACACTACCAAGCCACAAGATCCCAAACATTCAGCTTTTGCAGGGTTAAAATAACATACATTCTAACATCACACAGGTTTATATGAAAAATGCTATGTCGCCTTTTTGAGGGTCGACTAAATAATTTCAGTTTATTCATTTCATTTATAAGAATAAAGTTATTAGTACGCTGATTAAAGCGTACTCACTTAAATGATTATATTGCCACTCTGCCCCAATCAAATCCATTTGCTTCGAATATTCGCCTTATCTCATAGTAGGTGTTGTTGGAAGGCTCACCGTACAGCTCTTTAAGAGTCGCTATGACAATATTGAAACTTAATGCAATATCATGTGGGGGTTAAAGAGTTCCTCACGTCCAAAGAATATCACTTCCTTATCCGTCTTTGCTGATACGACGACACCAACGAAAGAATTATCTTTGATATCAATAACTTTTCCATTCACCCAGTCATCCTTCATAGTGAGGTCAGGCGAAATGTGTACTAAATCTCCAATTTTCATTTAATTGATACTTTTAGCATTTATAGTGCAAACTTAAATAATTCCAGGTTTTTATGGCAGTTATTTCCAATAAAATTACTTTAATCTGCCGAGTGGCAGCGTTCGGGTCCTAAATTTATTTTACCATACGCTTGACAACACGTCCATCAGAATACTGAATAATGTGAAGTCCCTTGTCATGCTTGCTTATCTTTCTACCACACACGTCGAAGTGTACTTTATCTATGTTCGACTCATAGACAGACTGCTTCGCAATTCCAGAGGTTGTGATGTCAAGGATTTCGTACATTGCACCTAATGCCACTTTTTTTGAGGTAAAAGCATCTTTAAATTTGTCAATCAAGTTTTTTTCTACATAGACTTTAAGTTTTACGGCCTTAGGTGTAAATACGTACTGGCCGAATTCAGGCATGGCTGAACCAGTAAACTGCACGACAGAAAGTTTCTTGTTGTTTTTGAATGCATAATTTCCTATTCCACCAATTGCCCCTTTGAAGTCAACAGTTTGCAACTCAACACAATCGCTGAATGCCGACTCTCCAATAGAAAGATTAGAGGCAAGTGAAGTAAATTGCTCAAGCCCAGCATGCTCAAAAGCGTATTTGCCTACGTTGGTGAGTCCTTCCGGAAGACAGATATTCTTCAGGTTTTTGGCATAAGCAAAGGCATACTCGTCTATTTCTGCAACACTTCCAGGTATCTCAAACGAAGTCGCACTGCTGCCTGAAGGATACAGTTGTATTGATATTTTATCGGCATCGTAAAGCACTCCATTGCTAGCACAATAATAGTCATTATCTTCTGCCACCGTGTACGCCGTAACAGCAGTATTGTAGAAAGCTTTTTCCTCTATTTCTGACAATGATGATGGAAGCTCGGAAAGAGTAGCAAGCGAGGTGCAATTCTCGAAAGCTTGTGCGCCAATTTTCTCCAACTGTGATGGAAAAGTCACTGAAGTAAGTGATTTGCATCCAGCAAAGGCACATTTACTTATTTCCTTGAGCGAGTTGGGAAGCGCTATTGACGCTAATTTGCCACAATCTTTAAAGGCATTCTCCCTTATGGTAGCGACGCTTTGCGGAATGATGCATTCCGTAAGCAAAGTGCAACCGCTAAAAGCGTGTTGTTCTATACTCTTTGTACTTGTAGGCAATTTTAGTGTTATAAGTGTCTGGCATTGGTAGAACATATAGGCACTCACCTCGTCATCATAGGCAGGTGCGTAGAACTTGGTAGACATACCTCTCTTTACCTGATAATAATTGCCACCGTTGGCAACAATTTTAGCCCCAGAGAGGTCAAGTGTGGAAAGTTTCCCCTCTGTAGGTT
>ERZ1673752.3907-NODE-3907-length-13368-cov-7.059040_pt1 | contig 13368 bp, 10 predicted proteins | sample MGYA00580195_ERZ1673752 | MGnify/ENA primary metagenome ERZ1673752 (study PRJEB41218, sample SAMN15661744) | gut metagenome | host: Homo sapiens | place: Canada: London | collected 2015-08-20/2019-03-30 | study: EMG produced TPA metagenomics assembly of...
ACCTGACCTCCGACGCCGACGAGGGCGAGGACAAGATGCTCAAGGGCGCCCGCCGCGAGCACAAGACCGTCATGGAGATCGCGCAGTACTACACCGACGCGTTCTTCGAGGACTGCCGCAAGCTCAACATCAAGCGTCCCGACGTCGTCCAGCCCGCGACCGGCCTCATTGACGACTATATCAGGATCATCACGAAGCTGCTCGACACCGGCTATGCCTATCAGGCCGGCGGCAACATCTATTTCGACACCAGCAAGCTCGAGCGCTACTATATCTTCAACGACCACAACGAGGAGGATCTGGCCGTCGGCGTCCGCGAGGGCGTGGAGGAGGATCCCAACAAGCGCAACAGGAACGACTTCGTCCTCTGGTTCACCAAGTCCAAGTTCGAGGATCAGGCCCTGAAATGGGACTCTCCGTGGGGCGTGGGCTACCCCGGCTGGCACATTGAGTGCTCCGGCATCTCCATGAAGTATAACGGCGAGTACCTCGACCTGCACTGCGGCGGCGTGGATAACGCCTTCCCGCACCACACGAACGAGATCGCCCAGTCCGAGAGCTACCTCGGCCACCCGTGGTGCCCCCAGTGGTTCCACGTCGCCCACCTCAACACCGACCACGGCAAGATGTCGAAGTCGAAGGGCGAGTTCCTGACCGTCTCCCTGCTTGAGCAGAAGGGCTATGATCCGCTGGCCTACCGCTTCTTCTGCCTGCAGAGCCACTACCGCAAGGGACTGCTCTTCAGCTGGGAGAACCTCGACAACGCCGCCCTTGCCTATAACAAGCTGCTCGCCAAGGTCGCCGCGCTCAAGCCCGGTCAGGACGAGGTGGAGCCCGCCGCGCTCGAGGAGCTCAAGGCGAAGTTCCGCAAGGCGATGGACAGCGACCTCAACACCTCCATGGGCGTGACGGTGCTCTATGACGTTCTCAAGGCCAAGACGACCGACGCGACGAAGCTGGCCGCGCTCGACGCGCTCGACAGCGTCCTCGGTCTGAAGCTGCTGGAGAAGGCGGAGATGCTGCGCGCGAAGCAGGCGGCCGCACCCGCCGCGGGCGGCTTCACCGTCGTCAGCGAGTCCGGCGAGGAGGACGCCGACGTTGAAGCGAAGATCCGCGCCCGCGCCGAGGCGAAGAAGGCGAAGAACTTCGCCGAGGCCGACCGCATCCGCGACGAGCTGAAGGCGGCGGGGATTGAGGTCACCGACGTCCCCGGCGGCGCCAAGTGGAAGCGCATCTGAAATTTGTAACTATGCCCCGGCAGACCCGTTTGGGTCTGCCGGGGTGTTTTCGTCTTTTGCGGGGCGTCGGGGACGCCGCCCCCTACACAGTGCGGAAGAGGTCTGCCGGTCGAACGCGGGGCGATGTGGGCATCCCCCCCCTACGGCGGTTGGAAGGAGTACTTCGGTTGAAGGCGGCGGGGCACATGGGCCCCACACTACAACGTTTTCCGATAGGATCCTGTAGGGCGGGGCCTGCGTGCCCTGCCAAAACGTAAGAAGACTGCACCGGAAATTCCCGCATATCTCTGTAGGGGCCGGCGTCTCCGATGGCCCGAACGAAAAAGACGGAGCTGACCGGCTCCGTCTTTTCCTGCGTATCGCGTATTTTACTCCCCCACCCGTCGGTAGGTCACATACTGAAACCGCAGGCCATTTTCCTCCTGCACGGGGCCGCTCTCCTCCACCGCCCAGCCCGGCGCAGCGTCGAGATCGGGGAAAAACGCGTCCGCGTCCGCGGCGGCGAAGACCTTCGTCACATACACGCGCTCACACCGCGCGAGCAGCGCGCGATAGACCGTCTCGCCCCCGATGACGAAGGCGTCCTCCTCCGCGGCGGCGACGGCCTCGTCCAGCGAACGGACGACCTCGGCGCGCTCGGCGGCAAAGTCCGGCCGCGTCGAAAGTACGAGGTTCCGCCGCCCCGGCAGACCCCGCCCGCCCGGCAGCGACTCGAGCGTCCGCCGCCCCATAACGACGGTGTGCCCCGTGGTCAGCGCCTTGAAGCGCTGCAGATCCGCGCGGATGTGAAAGAGCAGAGCGTTGTCTTTGCCGATGCCCCAGTTTTCGCTCACGGCGACGATGGCGTTCATGGCGGCTCCTTTCTCAGATGGCAACGGGGATCTTGTCCTCGAACGGCTGCGGGTCGTAGCCCTCGAGCGAGAAGCTGTCGCGCGTGAAGCGATAGAAATCGGTCACGGAGCGGTCGATCACGAACTTCGGCGCGGGGCGCGGCTCCTTTTCGAGCATCTTTTCGATGATGGGGACGTGGCGGTCGTAGATGTGCGCGTCGGCGATGACGTGCACCAGCTCGCCTGCCTCCAGCCCGGAGACCTGCGCCATCATGTGCACGAGCACGGCGTACTGCACCACGTTCCAGTTGTTCGCGGCGAGCATATCCTGTGAGCGCTGGTTGAGAATCGCATTGAGCGTGTGGCCCGAGACATTGAACGTCATCGAGTAGGCACAGGGGTAGAGCGCCATCTCGTGCAGGTCCTCGAAGTTGTAGATATTCGTCAGGATGCGGCGGCTCGCGGGGTTGTGCTTCAGGTCATAGAGCACACGGTCGACCTGATCCATCTCCCCCTCGGGGTAGTGGTGCTTCACGGCCAGCTGATAGCCGTAGGCCTTGCCGATGGAGCCGTTTTCGTCGGCCCAGCTGTCCCAGATATGGCCGCGCAGGTCGTGGATGTTGTTCGACTTCTGCTGCCAGATCCACAGCAGCTCGTCGATGCAGGTTTTGAAATAGGTGCGGCGCAGCGTGAGGATCGGGAACTCCTCGCGCAGGTCATAGCGGTTGATGATGCCGAATTTCTTGACCGTGTGGGCGGGCGTCCCGTCGTCCCAGTGCGGACGCACCTCCAGCTCGGTATCCCAGACGCCGTGGTCCAGAATATCGCGGCAGTTCTGCTTGAAAATTTCGTCAGCGCGGCTCATAAAACAGTGCTCCTTCCTGTTGTTCAGACTTTTCGATAGTAGATCCGCTCGATCATGCGGACGGTGTTGTTGCCGATGTTTTCATAGTGATACCCCTCGCCGCCGGGGATGGACAGGCTGTCCCGGCTCTCGAGCTGGTACGTCTCGCCCCCGGCCGTTACCTGCAGCGTCCCGGAGAGGACGGTGAGGTAGACGCGGCTGCCGGGGACGCGGTCGGGCGCGTCATAGCCGCCGCTGATGAAGAGGTCGAGCTGGCAGCTCTGGCATCGGCTGTCGGTGTCAAAGGGGAAGAGCGGATAGCGGATGACCTTCCCGCCGCAGAGCCGCGCGCCGACGACGTCGACCGCCCGGTGCAGCTGCGCCGGGGTCTCCTCGCGGCACTCGACCAGCTGCTCGATCGGGACATGCAGCCCGCCCGCGATGCGCGCGAGGACGCTTACGGTGGGGTTGACCAGCCCACGCTCAATCTGGCCCAGCATGCTCTTGCTGACGCCGGAGAGCGCCGCAGCCCGGTCGATGCTCAGCTGCTGCGCCTTGCGGATCCGGTGGATGTTCTGCCCCACCGCCTGATAGATCTCCATTGCCGCTTCCCTCCAATATTTTGCGTCTTTTCTACATGATACTACCTGATTTTCCACCATCCGTCAAGAGATTCCATACCGTCGTTCTGTAATGCTTTCGTGAACAATTGGCTACGTACCTTGATTTTAGTCTCTCAGAGTGATAAAATTTTCATATTTATGATCGCGATGCAGAGCGCCTGAACCGACTGCCGCAAAAAAGGAGAAATCTATGCCGAAATTCAGTGTAAAAAAGCCCTTGACGATCCTCGTGGCCACGCTGGCTGTGGTCGTTCTGGGCGTGGTGGCCTACCTGAAGATGACACCGGATCTCATGCCCAACATGGACTTCCCGTATGTCATCCTCATTACCTCCGATCCCGGGGCCAGCCCCGAGGCCATCGAGCAGTCGGTTACGCGGCCGTTGGAGCAGTCCATGGCCACGCTCGACCAGATCAAATCCATCACCTCATCGAGTCAGGACAGCGTCTCGATGGTGGTGCTCGAGTTTGAGGACGGCGTGAACATGGACACCGTCAGCATCGACATCCAGCAGAAGATCTCCGCCCTGCAGGCGAGCTGGGACGACACAGTCTCCTCGCCGTATGTGCTCAAGATGAACCCCTCCATGATCCCGACGTTGGTTGCCGCCATCTCGCGCGACGGGGCGGACGTGCAGGAGCTGAGCGACTTCGTCACGGATGAGCTGACGGGCAAGCTCGAGGGCATCAGCGGTGTCGCGGGCGTCACGGTCAGCGGCGCCGTCACACGGCAGATGCACATTGTGCTCGACCAGGAGAAGCTAAACACCGTGAGCGCGCGGCTCGCGGACGCGGTGAGCGCCCAGATGGACGCCGCCGAGGGGCAGTTGACGAGCGCACAGGCGCAGATCACAAGCGCCCAGCAGGCGATTGACAATGCCCTCTCTGCCGCCCTCACCGGCGCGGCGGACGAGGCAGCCGCCGCCGTGAACCAGGCCATCGGCTCGATCACACAGGCGCGCGACGACGCGCAGACCGCCATCCGAAATCAGCGGCGCCTGCTCGAGATCGACGCAAGCCTTGCCCGGCTCGAGCTGCTGCGCCAGAAGGAGCAGGCGGGCATCATCACGGACAGCGAGCGCGAGGAGCTCGCCTCCCTCGCCGCGCAGGAGCCGGCGCTCAAAGCCGAGCGCGATGCGCTCAAGGCCGCCGGCGGCGACAGCGCCGACAAGGCGTCCGAAGCGCTCAAGCAGCTGGAGCAGATCGCAGCCGACCTACAGGAGCTGCTGAAAAAGCTGCAGGATCCGGCCTATGTCACCGGGCAGGGCGAGGCGCTGGGCCAGACGCTGCTCACCGTGGTGAACCAGCTGCGGCAGATAAACCTCACCGACAGCCAGCTCGCCTCGGCCAAGAGCCAGATCGCCGAGAGCCTGGCCTCTCTCGCCGCCGCGCGCGAGCAGGCCACGGGGCAGACCGACCTCGGCGGGATGCTCTCCGTCTCGACCGTCTCCGGCATTCTGACGGCGCAGAACTTCTCCATGCCCGCCGGTTACATCAATGACGATGACGGCGTGCGCTATATGGTCTCCGTCGGCGAGGAGTTCTCCAGCGCGGAGGAGCTGTCCGACCTCGTACTCTTCGACCTCGGGATCGACGGCGTCGAGCCGATCCGGCTCTCGGACGTCGCGACGGTGTTCTCCACGGACGACTCCGACGAGATCTATACCAAGCTCAACGGCGAGAACGGCGTCCTCGCCTCGTTCACGAAGCAGTCGACCTACGCCACGGCGGAGGTCTCCAAGAACATCAGCGCCCGCTTTGACCAGCTCTCCGCGCAGTATGAGGGGCTGCACTTCACACCCCTGATGGATCAGGGCGACTACATCAGTCTCATCGTGCGCACGATCCTCTCGTCGCTGCTGTGGGGCGCGCTGTTTTCCGTGCTGGTGCTGTTTTTGTTCCTGCGCGACTGGCGGCCGACGATCATCACGCTCGTCTCTATCCCGCTCAGCCTTGTCTTTGCCATCGTGCTCATGTACTTCTCAGGCGTGACGATCAATATGATTTCGCTCTCTGGCCTTGCCGTCGCGGTCGGTATGCTGGTGGATAACTCCGTCGTGGTCGTCGAGAACATCTACCGCCTGCGCGCGAGGGGCGCGACGATTGTGCAGGCCGCCGTGAGCGGCGCGGGACAGGTGCTCGGCGCGATCACGTCCTCGACGCTCACGACCGTCTGCGTATTCCTGCCGATCGTGTTCGTGGAGGGACTGACGAAGCAGCTGTTCACCGACCTCGCCCTCACGATGACCTATTCCCTGCTTGCGAGCCTGCTCGTTGCGCTGACGGTCGTTCCCGCGATGTCGGCAGGGCTTCTGCGCCGCGACATCACGCCGAAGCCGGGCCTGCTCGACCGGGTCTATCCCGCCTACCGCAGAGCCGTCGGCTGGTCGCTGCGGCACAAGGCGGCCGTGCTCTTGCTCGCGCTTGTCCTGCTCGTCGGCAGCGCCGCCGCCGCGCTCAGCCGCGGCTTCGTATTCATGCCGGATATCGACATGAACAACCTCAACCTCACCATCACCATGCCCGAGGATGCCACGCGCGAGGAGGCCGTCGCCCTCGCCGACGAGGTCGTGCGCCGCGCCATGACGGTCGAGAACGTCGAGACCGTGGGCGTGACGATGGGGAGCACCATGATGTCCGGCAGTCTCTCCGGCGGCGAGAGCTACGACGTCACCGCCTATATCACGATGCCCGAGGGCACCTTCGGCAGCGAGGCGGGCAGGCAGATTGAGGCGCTCTGCGCGGATCTGCCGTGCAAGGTCGAGGCCAGCGGCGTCATGAGCAGCTCCATGAGCTACATGACAGGCTCCGGCATCTCCGTCAAGCTCTACAGCGACGACATGGAGGCCATGCAGTCTGCCGCGAAGCAGCTCGCCGCCGCGATGGGCGGCGTGGAGGGCGTCGGCGAGGTCGACGACGGGCTCGACAGCGCCGCCGAAGCGCTGCACATCACCGTCGACCGCAGCGCGGCCATGGAAAAGGGCATGACCGTCGCGCAGGTCTACATGCAGATCGCCGCCGCGCTCACGAACTCCAGCACCCTCTCAGACATGACGCTCGACAGCGAGAAGATGGACCTCGTCATCGAAAGCCCCGAGGACAGCCGCGTCACGGTCGAAACGCTTCTTGACCTCGAGCTGACGCCTTCGTCCTCCGCGACCTTCTCTATGGAGAGCAGTTCGTCCGCCGCGATGGGCGGCAGCTCGTCAGGCTCGTCCCTCAGCGCGCTGACCGGCTCCGACAGCAGCAGTGAGAGCACATCCTTCCGGCTCGGCGACGTGGCGACGGCGGAAAAGACCGTCTCCCTCAGTACCATCCAGCGTGACCAGCAGCGCCGCTGCCTGACGCTGACCGCTGCCGTGTCCGACGGCTACAACGTCACGAAAGTCACCTCCGCCGTGCAGAAGGCCTTCGCGGGCGAGACGATGCCGGACGGCGTGAGCTATGAGTTCAGCGGCGAGAACGAGCAGATCATGACCGCGATGAAGCAGGTGATGCTGATGCTCCTGCTCGGCGTGCTGCTGGTGTACTTCATCATGGTCGCCCAGTTCCAGAGCCTGAAGTCCCCGTTCATCGTCATGTTTACGATCCCACTGGCCTTCACGGGGGGCTTCCTCGCACTGCTGATCGCGGGGATCAATGTCTCGGTCATCAGCCTGATCGGCTTCGTGATGCTCGTCGGCATCATCGTCAACAACGGCATCGTCCTCGTCGACTGCATCAATCAGGAGCGGCTCGGCGGCATGGAGCGCCGCGAGGCCATCATCGAGGCGGGCGTCACGCGTCTGCGCCCGATTCTGATGACGAGCCTGACGACGATCCTCGGCCTGACGATCACCGCCCTCGCGAAAAACGCGGGCACCGCGCTCATGCAGCCCGTCGCCCTCGTCTGCATCGGTGGGCTGCTCTACGCGACGCTCATGACGCTGTTCGTCGTGCCGTGCATGTACGACATCGTCAGCAAAAAGGAGCCGCGCCGCGTGGATGAGAAGGAGCTCGAGCTCATTGACCTGTAACGCGTCCCGGCGCTTGACAATTGGCGCGCGGGCAGATAAAATAAGTGTTCAGGGAGAAATTCCGTGAATCACAATCAGATAAAGGATTGGTGGAAAATATGGCCAAAGACCAGAGAAATGTAGAAGCGATCACTCCCATGGAGGAGGATTTTGCCAAGTGGTATACCGACATCTGCCTGAAGGCGGAGCTGGTGGACTACTCGTCCGTCAAGGGGTTCACGATTCTGCGCCCCTATGGCTATGCCATCTGGGAGAACATCCAGAAGCTCGTGGACGCTGAGCTCAAGCGCACGAACCACGTCAACGTCGCGATGCCCGTCCTGATCCCCGAGAACCTCCTGAAGAAGGAGGGCGAGCTGGTCGAGGGCTTCGCGCCCGAGGCCGCGTGGGTCACCATGGGCGGCAGCGAGAAGCTCGAGGAGCGCATGGCGCTGCGCCCGACGTCCGAGACGATGTTCTGCGACCACTGGTCGCACGTGCTGCACAGCTACCGTGAGCTGCCGATGCTGTATAACCAGTGGTGCTCTGTCGTCCGCTGGGAGAAGACGACCCGTCCCTTCCTGCGCACGCGCGAGTTCTGGTGGCAGGAGGGGCACACCATCCACGAGACGGCGGAGGAGGCCATCGCCGAGACGGAGATGATCCTCAACATCTATGCCGACCTTTGCCGCGACAAGCTGGCCATGCCCGTCGTCCGCGGCCGCAAGACCGACAAGGAGAAGTTTGCCGGCGCCGAGGCGACCTACACCATCGAGAGCATGATGAAGGATCGCAAGGCCCTGCAGGCCGGTACGAGCCACTACTTCGGCGACAAGTTCTCCCGCGCGTATGACGTGACGTTCACCGGCCGCGACAACACGCTGCAGTATCCGTTCCAGACCTCCTGGGGCGTCACGACCCGTCTGGTCGGCGCGATTATCATGACCCACGGCGATAACCACGGTCTCGTTCTGCCCCCGGCCATCGCCCCGATTCAGGTCGCCGTCATCCCCGTCGCGCAGCATAAGCCCGGTGTGCTCGATGCCGCCGCCGCCATCCGCGACCGCCTGACCGCCGCGGGTCTGCGCGTGAAGATGGACGACAGCGACCAGTCCCCCGGCTGGAAGTTCGCGCAGTATGAGATGAAGGGCGTCCCCGTGCGCGTGGAGATCGGCCCGCGCGACATGGAGAAGGAGCAGTGCTGCATCGCACGCCGCGACACCGGCGAGAAGACGTTCGTGCCGCTGGCCGACCTCGAGAGCGCCGTGCAGGCGACGCTGCAGGCCGTGCGCGATAACCTGTATGATCTTGCAGCGAAGAACCTCGAGGACAACACCTTCGACATGACCTCCTGGGAGGAGGTGCGCGATATGGCGCAGGGCCGCGGCGGCTTTGCCCGCACGAAGTGGTGCGGCAAGCTCGAGTGCGAGCTTGCCATGAAGGAGAAGGCGGGCGTCTCCAGCCGCTGCATGCCGCTCAAGCAGTCCGGCACGGTCGGCAAGTGCCCCGTCTGCGGCGAGGAGTGCACGACGGATATCTACTGGGGCGTGGCATACTGATTCCTGAAAAAAGCGTAGCTTTTTCAGGAGCGGGTTTCGCTACGAACCGCGTATTTTTGCGCGCAAGGCGCGCAAAAATACACTCTCTCCGCGCAAAGTGTTTTTTGCGACGTACACGCCGCCGCAAAAAACGGATTGAATCTTTTTCGCGCCGTGCGCGGCGCGAACTCTGCGAGACGAAACGGGCACCCCGGTGGGGTGCCCGTTTTAGCTTTTATTATGTCATTATGCAGGAAAGCGGCTTCCGGGATGGAAGCCGCTTTCCTGCGCGTTGGGATATAGAAGAATTGGAAAGAAACGAAATTAGCGAAGAAAAGGTTATGCCCACGCGGACATGATGCCCGCGACGACAACGGAAACAACGGACACGGAAACCATGCCGGAGATGATCATCTTGGGCATGATGCTGCCCTGAATGAGCTTCTTCTCGTCCTCCGTCTCAGCGACGGCCTTCGTGACCTCCGTCGGGACGATAACCGTATCAGGGAAGCCGAACAGCGCCGTGATGCTCATCGCGCAGCAGAGGTACCAGCTCTCGTGGAAGATCTTGCCAACGAGGATGGAGACGATCGCGCCGCCGACAACGGGGTCGCAACGAGCGCGAGTTCACGCTCGATGAAGATCTTGCTGATGAAGTAGACGCCGATGCGGATGGCGAGCGTCGAGCAGAGCATAATGATGACGGTCTTGTACTGCTCAATGAAGTCGCGGATACGGATGGTGGTGCCCATATGCACCAGAAGCAGGCCGACGGTTACGTCACCAAAGGCCTTGAGGTTGGAGTCGGTAAAGATGGTTCCGGGCGGCCAGTTATTCCAGAAGGCCAGTGCGAAGATGACGGAGATAATCAGCAGCATGGAGACGATCGCGTGGGTCTTGGTGGAGACGATGTCTCCGATAGCGTAGATCACAAAAATGATCGTCAGGGCGAACAGCGAGTTCATGGTAGTCAGCTCCTATTCATTTCTCTTTTCACTTTTTTATGCCCTCGCCAAGCAAGGGTATTTACCTGTATTCGCTTCGAACCGCGTATTTTTGTGTGCGTAGCACACAAAGCGGCCTGCGGGCCGCGAACTCGGTGAGACCTGAAAAAGGATCACCCGGCAGGTGCCGGGCGATCCTTTTTGCTCGTCTTTAAAAAGCCTTGCAGAGTTCGCACCGCCGCAGCGGCGCGAAGAGTTTGTTCCCCGCCAGAGGGCTGTGCCCTTTGGGCTGGACGCAAGAACCGGGCGCCTGTTGGCGCCCGGTTCTGCTTTTCCTTCTTTTTCCTCTCGGAGAGAAATAGCGTTTTTCGATCAGCCGTCGGTGCGGGTCTTCCACTCCATCTCCTGATCCAGCTCATAGCGGAGCTTCTTGTTCTCCTCGACCAGCGTGTCGTAGTGGACGCTCTGCACATAGTACTTCACGAACGAGAACGTCGCCTCGGCGAACTCCTCGTCGGTGTACTCCGGCAGGAGGGAGCCCTCCTTGCGGCGCAGACCCTGCACGTTGATGACGACCAGACGGCGGTGCTGCTCGGACAGCTGGAAGAGCTTCAGCGTATCGGGGATATCCAGCCCCAGATCATACGTCTCGTTCACGATCTGCAGCAGACGGCGCTGCTCGGGCTTGGCGGAGACGATCACGCCATGCTCGGCGAACAGGCGCTTGAGATAGTCCGCGGAGACATCCTCGCGGGTAATCGTGCCCTTGCCGATGCCGGTGAGCATGGTGTTGGACAGATTCAGGCTCACATAAACCTCTTGACCAGTCTTGGGATACGCCATAGTTGACCTCCTATTGATCCATCAATCTTTTCCGCCCCAAGGGCGTTTTTTTGTTCCATCTACAGCGTAGCACACCTGCGGGCCGATTGCAAGAGAAAGTTGTGCTAAATACGTTTAAAAAATAAGAAAAACAGCCTGATTTTTAGTAAATCCGGCTATTTTTCTATCAATTTGTACCATACAACCCAAATAACCCGGACGCACGGGTGAACCCGTCCGCGCCGCGTTTTCAGACCCCCGTGAGGTCAAAATCCGGGGTGTATTCCTCGCGCGCGGACGTGCGCTCCTGCGTAAAGCCGTCCGTGATGCCGCAGTTTTCCATGTACTCAGCCGCCGCGCGGTACTCTGCCCGCGTCACGTGGCGGCGCAGCGCCCCCTGCGCGCCGGGCTGGGGCGTGTACTGGCTCATGAGCGAAAAGAGCACCTCGCCGGGACGGAACGTCCGGCTGACCCAGTCGATGCAGCGGCGCGTATTTTCCGGCTGCCCTGGCAGGACGAGGTGGCGGATGACCACGCCGCGGCGCAGGAGACCATTTTCGATCACATACGGTCCCGTCTGGCACACCATCTCGCGGATGGCCGCGGCGGCGACGGGGAAGTAGTCCGGCGCGGCGGAGAGCGCCCGCGCGGGCTCCTCCATCGCGTACTTGAGGTCGGGCAGGTAGATCTGCACCCGCCCCTCGAGCGTGCGCAGCGTCCCGAGCGATTCGTACCCGCCGCAGTTGTAGACAACCGGCACCGGCAGCGGCGGCTCGAGCGCCGGGAGGATCCACGGGACGAAGTGCGTCGGCGTGACGAGGTTGATGTTGTGCGCACCCTGCGCGATCAACTCCTCGAAAATCTCCCGCAGCCGAGCGGTCGTGATGCGCTTGCCAACGCCCTCGGCGGAGATGGAGTGGTTCTGGCAGAATACGCATCGGAGATTGCAGCCCGAGAAGAACACCGCACCGCTGCCGCGCGTGCCGGAGATGACCGGCTCCTCCCAGTGGTGCAGCCCCGCGCGCGCCACGACGGGGGCCGCCGGCATGCCGCACACGCCGCCGCCCGCCGTCTCCGTCCGCTCCGCCCCGCAGCGGCGGGGACACAGATGACAGATCATACTTTGTGAATGTCGAAGTCCGGGCCGAGGTCGCCGCGCATCCAGTGGCGGCGGCACAGACCGATATACTTGTCGTTCGCACCGAGCACAACCTGCGCGCCCTCCTTGACGACGCGGCCCTGCTCGTCAAAGCGGGCGTTGAAGGCCGCCTTCTTGCCGCACCAGCAGATGGTCTTGACCTCCTCGAGCTTGTCGGCCAGCACCAGCAGGTGATAGCTCCCCTCGAACAGCTCGCCCCTGAAGTCCGCGCGCAGCCCGTAGCAGAGCACGGGGATGTTGCAGTCGTCCACGAGGTGGACGAGGTAGTAGACCTCGTCCTTCGTCAGGAACTGCGCCTCGTCGATGATGATGCAGGCGTACTGCTCCAGCTCCTCGTCCGCCATGGCGCGCATCTCGTGGAAGTAGATGCACGGGTGCTTGAGTCCGATGCGCGAGTAGACCATGTGGTCGCCGTCGCGCGTGTCGAGCTGGGGCTTGACGAGCAGCGTCCTCTGCCCGCGCTCTTCGTAGTTAAAGCGCGCCATCAGGGCGTTGGCCGTCTTGCTCGAGCCCATCGCCCCGTATTTGAAATACAGCTGTGCCATCGTTTTATTCTCCTTCTCCGAGGGCGTCGAGCGCCCGTGTAAACTTCTCAAAGGCCGAGGGGACGGCGCGCTCGCGCTGCTGCGCGGGCGGGAGCCAGACCCAGTCCGCCGCGCCCTCACCCGTGACCTCCACCAGATAGCCCGTCATGTGCCATTCGATGTGTGTGAAAATGTGCCTGGCGCTGATCGTCCGCACCCAGTGGTGCGGCGTGAGCCCCCACGCGGCGAGCTGCGCCGCCGCCTGATGCTCATCGAGCTTTCCATCAACATGCGGATACTCCCACAGCCCCGCGAGCAGGCCCTCCTCCGGCCTGCGCCGCAGCGCAGCGCAGCATTCCCGCACCAGCAGGAACACCGTCTTTTCCTCGCGCCGTCGCGCCTTCTTCGGCGCGCGGACGGGGAGCTCCCGCTCCCGCCCGGTCTGATGCGCGCGGCAGAAGTCCCGCGCGGGGCAGGCGTCGCACAGCGGCTCACCGCCCGGCGTGCAGACCGTCGCGCCGAGATCCATCAGCGCCTGATTGTATTCGCCTGGCCGCTCGCGGCTCATCGCCGCGGCCATCCACGCGCGGAACGTGCGGCGGTTCTTCGTGTCCAGAATGTCGAGTCCGCTCCCCGTGATGCGCGCGGCGACGCGCAGGACGTTGCCATCGACCGCGGGAACGGCCTGCCCAAACGCGATGGAGAGAATCGCCCCCGCCGTATAGTCGCCGATGCCCGGCAGGGCACAGAGTCCGTCGTACGTCCGCGGAAACTGCCCGCCGTACTGCTCCGTGACGATTTTCGCCGCCTTCTGAAGATTATAAGCGGCGGCCTCTCCGAGCCCTTTCAGCG
>ERZ1673752.3915-NODE-3915-length-13317-cov-5.543659_pt1 | contig 13317 bp, 12 predicted proteins | sample MGYA00580195_ERZ1673752 | MGnify/ENA primary metagenome ERZ1673752 (study PRJEB41218, sample SAMN15661744) | gut metagenome | host: Homo sapiens | place: Canada: London | collected 2015-08-20/2019-03-30 | study: EMG produced TPA metagenomics assembly of...
CAATAAGGAAACGCTGTTAAACGGCGTCAAGCCTTTAATCAGCGTTTCCTTTTGCCTTTATATTTTTTTTATAATCGAGTATACTATTCCGCGAAGGAGAAAATAGTATGGACTATCTGTATCGTAAAGACGGGACACCGATCGGTGTGGTAAAAGACGATCGTATTTTTGATATGAACGGCAGGTCAATCGGACAACTGGACGGCTCGCATGTTCATAATATGTCGGGAGGTTATGTCGGAGAATTTGACAACGGCATGGTGCTTGATAAATACAAAATACAAGGACCGATGGCACCGGACGCTCCCCGAATCTCTTCCCCTGCTGCACCGACTATCCCGCGTCTTCCGGGTATATCCATCTATGATGACGCTTCGGACGATTTATTCGATTTTTAATAAACGCGTCGGCATTATGAAGGCACTGATTAATTCAATCGAGAATTAATCAGTGCCCACATTTAAAATCTATTGTTTCGTAAATGTTCAGAATCTACATTATTATACTGAACATTGAGAAACAATTAGGAAACGCTGTTAAACGGCGTCACGCCTTTAATCAGCGTTTCCTTATGGGTATTGGATAAAATCGGCGCCTCTTGCCGAATATGATTGTATAACATTTTTTTGGAGAAAATATGGAACGTGAAAAAACACCGCTGTACCGAGCGTTGTCCATGTGCATTTACGGCGGCATTATCGGAGACGCGTTCGGCGTCCCCTATGAATTTTTAGAGCGGGGAACATTCCGCGCTGAAACGATGACGGGTAACGGTTCGTATAACCAACCGGTCGGAACTTGGTCGGATGACAGTTCCATGACTCTTTGCTTGTTGGATAACCTCACCGAAGGCGGTTCGTTAAACGAGCTTCTCGACAAGTTCATGAACTGGTTTGAAAAGGGAGCGTATACGCCGCATGGGATTGCATTTGATATTGGAAACACGACGCGAAATGCAATTCTCCGCCACAAGCTCGGCGTTTCTCCGCAATATTGTGGAGACATTGACGAGCGCACAAACGGTAACGGCTCGCTCATGCGGATAGCCCCACTCGTATTTATCCTGCGCAATGAAAACGATTTTTCGGTGCGAGTACAAACCGTCAAGGAATATTCGGAAATCACCCATAAGCATCCCCGTTCGGTTCTCGCCTGCATTATTTTTATTGAAGTGCTGCGGAATATTTTAAAAGGCGATACGTTGGAGGTAGCCGTTCAAAAGGCATCCGATACCTGCCAAACCCGATTGCGCGGAACGGAATACGAAGCGGAATTTAAACAGTACCGCAGAATTTTTTCCGGTGAAATTAAAAACGCCACTATTGACACGGTGAACTCATCCGGTTATGTGGTTCACACGTTGGAAGCCGCTCTTTGGACTTGTTTCCAAAGCAGTAGTTTTAAGGAAGTGATTATAACGGCGGTGAATCTCGGAGAGGACACCGATACGGTCGGTGCCGTTGCCGGGAACATTGCAGGACTTTTGTACAGCCGCAAAGAAGAACTTCCCGCCGACTGGTATAGTGCCATTGTCCGAAAAGAATACATCGATACGATAATCAACGGCTTTTACGATTCGCTTGAGGAGTAGTCTATTTAATCCTCAAAGGTTTCCCGCTTTGATAAATGCTGATACCGATGAGACAGATGTTCCCGTTTTTCAATTCCATTTTGCCGAGTACTTCAATCGGTTTTTCAAGGTCAATTTCAGTCACAAAGTGGCAGGTAACGGGGACAATGCCTTCCAGTTTTGTTTTATTTTCATAGCCGACCATTAAATCAAACAGCGTATTGTACGTTCCGGTAATGATGTTGGAAGGTCGCCCTCCCCACACTACATAACAACCGACATACAACATCGGTTCTTTTAAAACGGTTGCATAATCAAAAGAATCGGTAATCGAATCAAAGTCCGGTTGTTCAAGATATTCCATTAAAATGCGTGCTTTGTGTTTTATCGTCGATGACGCATTTGACTGCAAAATCCGGTTGATTTCATACTGTGCTTTATTGTCACGGTAGCCTTGAAAATATTTTTGAGCTTTGTTGTACGCATCAATTACTTCGTCTTTCGTTAAATCAAGCGAAAAACTTCCTTGGAAATCGACAGCCTTCCGTTTATCGGTGCTTTCAAGAGCCAATTCTGAAAGATCTTTCCGCTTTGCCGTACTGCTTGGAATACGTTTCGCCGCGAAAGGAATAAATAAAATCACACTGGTCAGTGCAAAAATACCGATAAATACAAATAGCAGAATGTTGTTTTTTTTATGGTCGGCAGTCGGATCCGGGTACAATTTGAAAATATCGCCCGATTGAATAAAATCCGCCAACTCTTCCGGTGTATTGTGCTTCCGTAAAAAGTCAAGCCCTTCTTTCGCCGGTTTATAAACCGGATCATACTGAAGGGCTTGAAGGTAATAATTAATGGCATTACCGGTATCACCGCGCCGCAATAAAATAACAGCCTGGGCGGAAAGGAGCGTCGGATCGGTTGCGCGAATTTTTCCGGCACCGGAAAAATAATCCAAGGCAAGGGAAATCTCTCCCGTCCACAGAAAACTCAACCCCAAATAAAGATGAAAATCAAAAGATTCCTTATATTGGAAGATATGCGGCTGCAGGAGAGTAATCACCTCGGAATACTTTTTCTTTGCAAATAATTTTTTTGCCTGATCCAAAACCGATAAAGCCATTTTAATCCAACATTCCTTACTTATTAAACCATGAGTATTTTTATATTATAAAAAGTTTACTCTTGGATTTCAAGTAGTGCTTTATCAACCTGTTCGGTTAATTTTGTAATTTCTTCATCGGAATATTGATCCGGATTATTTTTGACCGTTTCAATTTGCAGCAAAAGTTTTTGAATATCATCATAGTTTTTCCGCTGTTTTTCCGGCAATACTTGTAAATGCTGTTCTACCGCTTCTTGCGGAATATCACGCTTCAAAAAATCATAATACCCGATACAATTTGTCACCACATATTTTTCATTGCGATCGAGGCGTTTCGACTCCCACAAAAACATAATCGCCGAATCATTGTTGTAATACTTTGTTGAAAATGACCGACCTTCAACACTGTTCGGTATCCACTTCATACTTTGCAAATAATCCCAATTTGCGACAAAGATTTCTTTCGGAGGATCCTGTTTTGCCTGTCGAATAAAAAAAACACACGCGGAAAGTGAATTTGCACTTGCGATAAAATTTGCTTTTGATGCGGCAACATCGATATGCGTTTCCGCCATGATCGACTGCGTATCGGTATAAAGAGAAAAACGCTGTCTTTCACCGAGATTGGTGTCAAAAATTGCTTTAAGGGCAACATCAACGGAAGCGCCGGTTGTGTTTTCAAAACTTGTCTCGATACATAAAACGCGGGCGCTCGTTTCGTATTTTTCCGTTGAAAAATAAAACCGCTGATTGAGCGCAATATCTTTTGTGAGCGGATATGTTACTGAAATTTGACTGCCGTTATTTTCAACGGTTAAACGCTTTCCGAGTTTTCGCTTTGCAGTATATTCTTTGTTGCCGACTAAAAGGCGGTAACTGTTCGTGCTTGCAAGGGCGCGATCATCATAGAGCGGCTCCCAGTTATCTTTGCCGATTTCGGAAAGGCGGTACAGGCAAAAACTGCCGGATTGCGGATAAAACACCAGTTTTAAATTTCCGGCGCTGATTTCCGATTTTTCGATTTTTCCCGCCGCATATACGGAAAATGATAAAAGAATAAATAGACTACTGAAAAAAATACGTTTGCTTCGTTCCATTTTACGCTCCTTCTTCTTCGTTGAGGACTTCGTCATACATCGTCTTGAGCCGTCCCGCTTTTTGCAAAAGCTCCTCCAATGCCGCACGCCGCTTTAATTCTTCTTCGGTCGGACCTTGGGGAACTTCAATGGGGGGGAGCGACTCAACGATTTTCGGTTCATCCGGTTTAGTTACCACAACGTCAGACGGCGGAGCCGGCGTATCCAAGTACGTTGCATTTGCAAAATTTGCAATCATCGTGTTAAGCTCATCGTTTTTCATTTGCAGGAGGGTAATCTTGTCATAGAGTTCCGCATTTTTACGCCTTTCATCAATGAGGTATTGTTCCAGTTCCGCAACCCGTTTACTATCGCCCTTATTTGCACCGGCGTTTTGCAATTGATTTTGTGTTTGAGTAAGTTCCGCTTTGAGCTTTTCACCTTCTTGCGACAACCGAAGCGTTTCATCATTGCTGAGTTTTAAAAGCCGCAACAGCTCGGATTGGGTCGCCGCTTGGTCAATAAGCGCCAACTTGTATTTGGTCGCTTCAATTTTTGCCGAATCGGGATAATCCAAAAGCACCACCGAAAATATCGTACGCGCTTCGTCGAAACGGGACGTATTATACAGTGATTCTCCGATCCAAAAATATGCCGATGACACCGCTTTATCATTCGGGTATTGTTTTATAAAATCGTAAAGGGTAGAAATTGCGTCATCATAATTTCCGCTTGCACATTCCAGTCGCCCTTTTTGATAGAGCATATCGGGTGTTTTTTTACTTTTTGGATAAACGGCTAAAAACCGCTTTGCTTCAATGAGGGCGTTTTTATATTTTTTGTCGGAAGCAAGTGCCATCGTAAGCCAATATTGCGCTTCTTCGTTTTGACCGCCGGAAGCGTCGAGCGCTTTTTGAAAGTATAAAATACCGGAAGAAAAATCTCCTTTTGAGTACCGCGCAATACCGGCGGCAAGGTTTGAGTCGGTACAAAATGCGAAACCGGTTAAAGTACACAAAAGAACAAAGATGCTTTTTTTGTAATTGCTCATATACGCAAATCTCCTGAAAAAAATGCGGAGCCTGAAACCGCAACATCGCAACCTGCATCAATGACGGACTGTATGTTTTGCGAGTTGACACCGCCGTCAACGGAAAGCTTAAAACTCAAATGACGTTCACGGCGAATTGCAGCAATTTCGCTGATTTTATCCAGGCAGTAGGGAATAAACTTCTGTCCGGAAAATCCCGGATTAACCGACATCACCAACACCAAATCAACGAGCGGCAGAATTTGCGCAATTGCCGAAACGGGAGTCGATGGAACCAACGTGATTCCCGCTTTCATTCCCGCATCGTGAATTTCCGAAATCAATTTATCCGCATGAGGTTCTGTTTCCACATGGAACGTAAAAAAATCAGCTCCGGCTTTTTTTAAATCATCGACAAATTGGAGCGGATTCTTAACCATAAGATGCACATCAAAAACTAAATCCGTTATACTCCGCAATGACGCAATCACCGGCGCCCCGAAAGTTAAATTAGGCACAAAATGTCCGTCCATCACATCGAAATGCAACCATTCCGCTCCGTTTTTTTTCGCAAATTCTATTTCTCGGTCAAGACAGGAAAAATCGGCACTTAAAACGGACGGACTTAAAATGTAAGAAGCCATGACGAAAGTATAAAATATTTTTCACAAAAAAGCAAGCGGACGCATGTAATCCGGAATTAAAAAAATACAGCTAGATTTTTTTTTGCGAGTTTAGTAAAATAAAATAGGAGTTGGCTTTGGATAACGGAGAAATTTTACGCCCCCTTTTAGAAAAAGGAGATTTAAAAAAAACAATTAGTATGGCGGAAGAAGATAATAAAAATTTGTTTTATGTACGTTCCGAAGGTATGAATATGGTTACCGCTTCTATTTTGGCTGATATTTCATCGGTACATAAAACCGCCCTGATTCGCGAAACGGGGGCGCTTTTTTCATCGGAAGAATACTGCGAGCTTTTGAATCAAAAAGTGTTTACGATTGCACCGGAAAAACGAACAAGGCTCAAAGAGCAGGGCGTTATTCTTTCGCCTGAAAATTCCGTGCAGTATTCGGAATGGTTTAATATTTTTGAAATTGCGTTTCCTTGGCTTCCGCTTTCGATTTTTGAGGATTTTGTTACGTATCTGCACGATGATAAAAGTCTCATGTTGGACAAAGAAAGTAGTGAAACGGTACGCGAAAACTTTACAAACTCGAAACGGTACTCGGAACGGGAGCTTGAGCAAGTATTTGAATCCGAGTTTTTTCAATAAAACTTTTTCCGTGTAATAAATTCTGTAGCGTAACGGCGACAAAACTTTGATACACGGAAAATTGATTTCGGTGTATGGAATTATCAAGCAGGATACGTTGCGCACACAAGTGCTTACAAGGTAATTTTCAAATCCGCATTGCCGTACTGCGTTTTGCGCAATTCTTTGATTGTTTCGTCTTTGATGTATTCGTCAAAAGGCATCATGCGGTCGATAAGTCCTGTCGGCGTAATTTCCACGATGCGATTCGCAATAGATGAAATAAATTCGTGGTCATGCGAGTTAAAAAGCAGAACCCCCGGAAACTGAATAAGCGCATCGTTGAGACTGGTGATCGCTTCAAGGTCGAGGTGGTTTGTCGGCTCGTCCAAAATCAGAACATTCGCACCTTCAAGCATAATTTTTGAAAGCATGCAACGGACTTTTTCGCCGCCTGAAAGGACATTCACCGGCTTTAAAGCATCATCGCCTGAAAAAAGCATTCGCCCCAAAAACGAGCGGATGTACGTTTCGTCCTGATCTTCGGAAAATTGCTTGAGCCAGTCAACGATCGAAAGCGAGCTTTTAAAAAATTCGGCATTATTTTTCGGGAGGTAAGACACTTTGACGGTTTGTCCCCAGTAGTAATCGCCCGAAGCCGCTTTAACGGTGCCGGCGATAATATCGAAAAAAGCGGATTTAGAATTGTGCTGCTGCCCGACAAAGGCGATTTTGTCGGTGCGGTTTACCTGCAAACTGAAATCTTTCAAAAGCGTTAATTTTTCATCACCGGAACTTTCCGCATTCAGTTTTTCAACGCGCAATACGTTGTTGCCGATTTCTCGGGCGGGCTTAAAGTTGACGTAGGGAAACTTCCGTGAAGTAACTTCAATTTCTTCAAGCGCCAGTTTATCGTATACTTTTTTACGGCTGGTTGCCTGACGGCTTTTTGACGCGTTCGAAGCAAAGCGCAAAATAAATTCCCGTAAGTCTTTCATTTTTTCTTCACGCTTTTTTTGGTTGTCTTTTGCTTGCCGTTGCATGATCTGACTCATCTGGTACCAAAAATCATAGTTACCGGTGTACATGCGGATTTTGCCGTAGTCAATGTCGCAAATATGCGTGCAAACACTGTTGAGAAAGTGGCGGTCATGCGAAACAACGATCACAATGTTGGGAAAATTAATTAAAAATTCTTCGAGCCACGCGATTGATTCCAAATCCAAACCGTTGGTCGGTTCGTCCAACAGTAAAATATCGGGTGTTCCAAAAAGAGCTTGCGCTAAAAGGACACGTACCTTTTGACTTTCGTCAAGTTCACTCATCATGCTATTATGAAACTGTTCACTCAAACCAAGCCCCGACAGCATTTGTTCAATTTCGTTTTCGGCTTCCCAGCCGCCAAGCTCGGAAAATTCCGCTTCCAGCTCACTCGCCCGAATACCGTCTTCTTCAGAAAAGTCGGGCTTCGCATAAATCGCTTCGCGTTCTTTCATTACGGTGTAGAGTTTCGGGTTGCCCATAAAAACGGTATCTTTTACCGAATAAGTTTCAAACTTAAAGTGGTCTTGGCTTAAAACGGCAATGCGCTCTCCTTCGCTCACAATCAACTCGCCCGAATCGTGTTCAAGCTCGCCGGAAATAACTTTCAAAAACGTCGATTTGCCCGCGCCGTTCGCGCCGATAATACCGTAACAGTTTCCGTCGGTAAATTTTAGGTTTACATCTTTAAAAAGAGGCTGATTGGAAAATTTCAAACTTAAATCACTTACTGTAATCATAGAAACGTACGTTACAATAAAACAAAAATTTTGTCAATGCGGTTTTTATTTTTTTTGAGGCGATTTGGAGCGGGCTTTTGCCTTGCCATCGATTTTCTCCTTAAGAAGGCACTGATTAATTCAATAGAGAATTGAGGGCATCTCTAAAATCTTGGTTAGATTTTTAGAGATGCCCGTCGAGTTTTGAAAAATTTTACGTACAATTATATGAATTTTTCAAAAATGTCCAGAGCCACTTATACTGAACATTGAAAAACAATGATGGATATACTTTGCTTTTGCAAAAAACTTTGCTTCGCAAAGTTGCCGGTAAACATCGTCAAGCCTTTAATCAGCGTTTCCTTAACTATTTTTAATAAATAAAAACCGACACAAAACCGGCTCCGATTTCCTTTCAATCTAAATATAGTGCGAAATATTTATTTTTTATACAACCGGAGATAAAAGTTAAAAAATTTTGAAAATTTTACAAAACTGAGAGATAGCAGCCGTTCGCATTCAACTGATTTTTACCGGATTTTTTCACCGAAAATTTACCAAATATTTTAAAATATTTGCCGAGAAATTTTAAAAATTTACCAAGTTTTGAGGGAAAAGTTACTGAAAAATGGTCACTGCGGACGTGTTTTTTCACTTTTATGAAAATAAAATAAAATCTTCTAAAATACACATTCGCGCATTTTTTGAAATCTTTTGTCGAAAGGTAGGATTAAATATAAACGTTCAAGCGAAAATGCTTGGTAAAGGCGTTTGGCATAAAGAAAAATACTATCTATCTTTCAACCGAACGCATCTCAGATTTTTAAAACTAAAAAACTTTTTTCGTATGCCGATATACAGAGTATGCAAATTATCTCTTATGTACAATACGGTGACACTGAAAACAAAAAAAAACGGGAAAAAGAGCATACCGGTAAAAACGCTGATTTTCCTCTTCGATCAAATTTTGCCTATAATTTCGCACTTCCTTTTTAAGAAAAGAATAACAAGGTAATAAAGGAGCCACTCGTTACCTAATTTTGTACTTGCATTGCTGTCTATTTGTATGATAGGAGTCGCCGGTTTTCTCATTTATTTTTCACTCGGCTTAAAAACAAAGATACGCAGTTTTGAACTTTATACGCTTTCGGATTCGCAATCGGCGCTACAGGAATATTTGTTTCCGCGGGTAGAAGAAAATATATCTGCCTCAAAGCTGCTCGCTGACTCCGGAGATTTTTTAACCGAAGTAAGTTTTAAAACCTATACAATCCAAGCGGGGGACACAATCAGCGGCGTTGCCTATAAATTCGGATTACATTCAATCGGTACGCTGATTGCTTTGAATGATATTTCCAATGTCAAACGTCTGAAAGTAGGCGACACGTTGAAGATCCCTTCGATGGACGGCGTCTTCCATAAAGTCCGCCGCGGTGAAACGCTCGCAGAAATTGCGCAGCGCTACGGTTTAACTTTAAACAACCTTGTTGATGCAAACGATTTAAAAAGTGAAATTATCAACGTCGGGGACACCGTATTTATTCCCGGCGGGACACTTTCAAGCTTTGAGTTAAAAAAAGCGCTCGGTGAACTTTTTATCTATCCCGTGCAGGGGCGGCTCACATCGCCGTTCGGGTACCGGCGTGATCCGTTTACCGGTTTACGGAGTTTTCACAGCGGCATTGATTTAGCGAATAGAATGGGAACACCGGTAAAGTGCATTATGGACGGACGCGTCAGCGAAGTCGGCTATAGCAGTGTTTTCGGCAACTACATTATCGTCGTACACGATGGCGGATACCAAAGTTTGTACGGTCATTTATCGAGGGTATATGTGAAGCGGGGAAGTCTCGTATCGCAAGGAAGTCGGATCGCCGCAATCGGAAGTACCGGACGCAGCACCGGACCGCATTTGCATCTTTCAATTTACAAAAACGGAAAATTGATAAATCCGCTGTCGGTGCTGCAAAATTAATTTCAATCGGTTATTTTCCTACACAAAAGTTGGTAAAAATTTCACCGAGGATATCATCGCTTTTCAACTCGCCGGTGATTTCGCCGATGAAATGCAAGGCTTCTTCCAAATCAAGCACCACCGCATCGACCGGCATGTGCAAAGCGGCACTGTGCAGCGCATGCTCCAAAAAACCGGAAGCCTGTTCCACTGCCGTTTTTTGCCGCTGCGTTCCGACCGTGATATTATCCGTTTTTGTATCATGCCGCACTAAAAGCGAAAAACTTTTTTCAATCAATGATTCAATGCCGTACCGGGTTGCGGCAGAAATAATCGCCGCATCCGCAATGATGTTTTCGGTTAAAAATTTTTCCGCAAAATTCGTTACCGCCGCATCTTTTGCGAATAAATCCTGTTTGGTGAAAACTAAAATTTTCGGAACGCCGGCATATTTTTCTCCGGTCAAAAAATCATAATCGGAAGCATCGGGAACTTTCCGACCGTCAACCAAATACCAAATCAAATCGGCTTGCTCACTCAAATATTTTGTTTTATCGATGCCGATTTTTTCAATATGCTCATCGGTAAAACGCAAACCGGCCGTGTCATACAGCTTTACCGGTAAGCCGTGAAAGCTGCAATCGGTTTCCAGCCAGTCGCGCGTCGTTCCCGCAATGTCGGAAACAATCGCTCGCTCTTCATTGATAATCGCATTAAAAAGTCGCGACTTTCCGGAGTTCGGTTGCCCCGCCAAAACAACTTTCGCACCGTCGTTAAAAATTTTTTGTACAGCCCAATCTTTGATTACACTTTTTAATATCTCATCCGCTTCCGTAATTTTTTCCGCGTGTGAGCCGATTTCTTCGTCACTGCCGTCATCTTCCGGATATTCGATTTTTACTTCAAGTTCCGCAATTGCGGCGAGGATAACTCGTTTTGCATTTTCCAGCTTTTGATACAAGGCTCCCGATAATCGGCGTGCGGCTTGTTCGGCGGCTTTTGCCGTTTTCGCATCAATGATTTCTTTGACCGCTTCCGCTTTCGTTAAATCGCTCTTTCCTGCGATAAAACTGCGGAACGTAAACTCCCCTGCCCGCGCTTGTCGGAATCCGGAACGCAGCAAAAGCTGTAACACCGCAAGCGTTATACTCACGCCGCCGTGGCACATTATTTCAACACAGTGTTCACCGGTAAAACTTTTCGGCGAACGATACACACACAACACAACTTCATCCAATTTTTTACCGTTTTCGACGAGCCACCCGTGTATGATTTCGTTTCCCGCACTTTCCAATAGTTTTTTCGGACGGGAAAAAATTGCCGCGAATTTTTCAATCGCATGCTTTCCGGAAGTGCGTACGATGGAAATCGCCGCAGGTGCAAGTGCTGTCGCGATAGCCGCGATGTCGTCATCGAGGGCATATTCATTGATGTTCATATTCGTGTTAAATTATTTATTTCAAAATGAGAACTTTTAAATTACGATTCGCTTTTAAAAATAACGTCTGCATCGTACCACGATTTTTCCAAATCATAAAATTTTCTTGCGACTTCACTCATAATGTGTATCACAACATCGCCGAGATCAATCAATTTCCATTCATCGCCGTCGGAAATCTTTTGTGTTTTTTTAATCTGAGATAAATCCAACGAAATCGCTTTATCACTGCCCTGTTTTTCCAAGCCTCCGGCATGCGTTGCACTTGTCGCCGTTGCAATAATAAAATAATCCGTAAACGTATTTTTTTTCGTTAAATCCAAAACGGTTACATCCACCGCTTTATAATCCTGCAGCGTTTTTGCAAGTTCAATTACTTTTTCACGTAACTCCATATCCATTCCTTATATAAACTATTTTTCTATAATTTTTCACCGGAAACTTATTTTCGATTGATAACACGCGTTCCGTTGAAATCCGCCCCTAAAATAACCGTAAAGTCGACGGCGCTTTCCGTTCCGGTAAACTCTTCCGTTTTTTCCGGCGATAAAATATTTTCACACGCGATGACATCTGCAATTACTTTAGCAACCGCAGGATTTCCGATGCGGTCAATCACAATGGTTTTACCGCGTAATTCTTTTGCATTATCAACAGCGGCAACATCGTAACCGAAGCTTTGAAAAATTTCCGCCGTGTTTTTTGCAAGTCCGTTTTTTTCGGTTGCATTCAAAATTTGCAATACATACACTCGTTCCAGAACAACACCTTCTTCCGATGCGAGCGAAGAAAGAGTTTGCTTTACCACTTCTTTAATTTGCATACCGTCATTGACCGGAAACAACAGCTCTTTGTTGTCGGCAGTCGTTTTTAAGGAACCGGTAACACGCTGCGGCACAACGCGCTCCGTATCCATTTTTGAAATTTGTTCCAATAAGCTTTTCAGTTTTTTTCCTTTCAGATTACTTAAAAAGTTTTTTTCAGCCGTCTTAAAAAATTCATCGGAAAAAAAAGTATGAGCATTTTCATTGCAGCTCCGCAAAAATGCGAGGACGGCGTTTTGTTTCCGTAACGCCACTGCTGTCGCATCTTCGCCGTCTTCCGTGTAAGTTACATACTGGAGTATTTTTTCTCCGTCAAGTTTTACAAAACCGGACGGTAAAAGGCACCATGCCGTTTCGGTTTTCACTTCGACACTGTTTGGTATAAATACGGAAATACCTCCGAGCATGTCGATAAAATATGCAAAATCTTTTAAATCAATCTTTACCTGAAACGGAATTTCAAGACTTAAAAATTTTTCAATTTCTTTCGTGTACGCCGCTAACCCCTTTTCACGGTACACGGCTCCGATACCGTCCGTGCGTCCCAACGATTGTAAAATCAAACCCGTGTTCGCCGGAATATCAATAATCGAACCGCGATTATTGCTGGTATAATATGAAATGAGATTCGTTGAAATTGCTTTTCCGTCATCGTCAATCACAAACAACACATTCAACACATCTTTTTCCGAAAGCTGTGCAACTTCCGAATGATTGTCCAATTTTAAAAACACTAAAAGCGACGCGCCGATTAAAAACAAAAATACACTTATGATAAAAATTATTTCTTTACCTTTCATACCGTTACACAACCAAAAATACAAAAACCGCTAAAAGCTTTCACAATTCCGAGTTTTAAAAGCCGCCATAACTGTACCCGCTTTTACTCTTTTTTGCAAGGTGCTTTACCGTAAAAACCGATTTTTAAAAATGTGCTCAATGTAAAAAAATTCTGTTGATATCCGCCCACAGTGCAAATCCTGCCAACGCAAAAATAACAATCGCACCGGCGATTTGGATATAATACAAAGTTTTCGGACGAAGTGTACGGCGAGCGACGCTTTCAACGAGTGCAATAAAAATAATACCGCCGTCCAAAACCGGAATCGGCAAGAGGTTCATAATAAAAAGTGACACGCAAATAAAGGCGGCAAAACTTGCAATGTTGTAAACGCCTTGTCCGAAGCCGGCGGAAAAACCTTCTTTTGCACTCTCACCGAGCATATTGCTGATACTCAAAGGTCCCGCAAGTGCAGATTTAAAATTAATGCCTTTAAACAAAAGCCCGAGCGATTTAAAAACTTC
>ERZ1673752.3921-NODE-3921-length-13299-cov-5.473799_pt1 | contig 13299 bp, 12 predicted proteins | sample MGYA00580195_ERZ1673752 | MGnify/ENA primary metagenome ERZ1673752 (study PRJEB41218, sample SAMN15661744) | gut metagenome | host: Homo sapiens | place: Canada: London | collected 2015-08-20/2019-03-30 | study: EMG produced TPA metagenomics assembly of...
GCTTTGTCACCGTGGCCGATGTGAACAAGGTCAAGATGTATATGAAGAACTTCGGTGAGTTCTATGATGACCAGGTCAGCCATGCCTCCTGCATTATCCTGAGCCGCACCGGCAACGCCGGCGAGGAGAAGATCGCCGCCGCTGTCGCCATGCTGGCCGAGAAGAACCCCACCGCTACCATCGTGACCACCGATTGGACCGCCCTGACCGGTGCCCAGATCGTTTCCGTTATGGACGGCAAGCGCGATCTGGTGGCTGAGCTGCTGGCCGAGGCCAAAGCTTCCAACGAGGCCCACGCCGATGAGGACGAGCACGAACACCACCATCACCACCACCATGACGAGGATGGCGACGAGCATGAGTGCTGCCACCACCATCATGACGACGATGATGATGACGATGAGCACGAGCACCATCATGAGCATGGCGAGCATTGTTGCCACCATGACCACGACGAACACGATCACGACCATGACGACGATGATGACCATGATGAGCATCATCACGAGCATGGCGAGCATTGCTGCTGCGGCCATCATCACCATCATCATGACCACGACGCCGACGAGATCTTCACCAGCTGGGGAAAAGAGACCGCCCACAAGTACAGCCGCGAGGATCTGGACAGCGCCCTGGAAAAGCTGGACAGCTGCGCTTACGGCATGATCCTGCGCGCCAAGGGCATCGTCGATGGCGGCGACACCTGGTATGAATTCGACATGGTTCCCGGCGAGCATGAGATCCGCGCCTGCGGCCCCGATGTCACCGGCAAGCTGTGCGTCATCGGCTCTGACCTGAAGGAGCACGAGATCGCCGCGTTGTTTCACGTCTGATATTCAAACGCAATTTATCTCCGTGCGGGCAGACCTGCTTTGACCGCATGCTTCACGATTTACCGAAAGGATTTCCACCATGGCAAAACAGATCCCGGTTTACCTGTTTGTTGGTCAGCTGGAAAGCGGCAAGACCAAGTTCATCCAGGAAACAATGGAAGACCCCAACTTCGACTCCGGCGACAAGACACTGCTGCTTGTCTGCGAGGAGGGCGAGTTGGAATATGATCCCTCGCGCTTCGCTTTCGGCGGCGTGCATGTCGCCCAGATCGAGGACAAGAGCGAGCTGACCCCCGAAAACCTGACCGCGCTGGAGAAAAAGTCCGGCTGCGGCCGTGTCATCATCGAGTACAACGGCATGTGGCTGGTGCAGGAACTGTACGACGCCATGCCGGATAACTGGCTGGTGTACCAGTGCCTGGCCACCGCCGACGGCACCACCATCAAGACCTACGCCGGCGACAACGCCATGCGCGGCCTGCTGCTGGACAAGCTGCGCGGCAGCGAGCTGCTGGTGGTCAACCGTGCCGAGGCCGTGAACGACGACGAGAGCCGTCAGCTCATCCACAAGCTGGTGCGCCAGGCCAGCCGTCGCTGCGACATCGCCTATGAGTTCAAGGATGGCAGCGTAGCCTACGATGACATCCCCGACCCGCTGCCCTTCGACATCAATGCCCCGGTCATCGAGATCCCGGAGGAGTTCTTTGGCGTGTGGTACATGGATTGCATGGATGACCCGAAGAAATACGACGGCAAGACGGTGAAATACCTGGCCCAGGTCTGCCAGACCCCGCAGGCCGGCAAGGGTGCCTTTGTGCCCGGCCGCTTCGCCATGACCTGCTGCGTGCAGGACATCCAGTTCGTCGGCATGCCCTGCAAGTACGACGACTATAAGTCGCTGGAGCAGCGCAGCTGGATCACCATCACCGCTAAAATCAACGTGAAGTACCACCCCATCTACAAGGGCCAGACCCCTGATTCCACCGGCCCGGTGCTGACCGCCCTGTCTGTGGAGCCTGCCGAAAAGCCCGCCCAGGATGTGGTCATGTTCAGCTGATTACCTTTACGTTATAATAAGTTTTACCCCCCCTGTCTGCGCAGAAACGCGTCCGGCAGGGGGATTTTTGTTGTATATAAAATGTTGCGGGGCTGGTGTTTTGCGTAGAGTTATGCTATGCTAACCTTGAGGAGGATTCGCATGAATGTACTGGTCAAAGAGGGCATTTTAGGCGCCATTTTGCTGATCGTGGGCGTGTTTGACCGCCTGTATATTGATTGGTACTGGGTGGGCCGCACCAAAGCGTGGATCATCCCCGGCACCGAGGACCTGATGCCCTGCATGCCGCAAAGCGACAGAGGGGCCCGACGCGTAAGCTGGTGGCATGGCGCAATCGTGTCGGAGGGATTGCAGCCTTACGGTGTAGACCGATTTACAACGCAGACGGGACGATGATCACTCAGTCAGCCTCGCTGACAGCTCCCTCACAGGGGGAGCCTTTTGCTCGTCACTGTCATAAATCATTCATAATCTATACAATTCATCCCCGGTGATAAAAAACTTATCACTGGGGATTTTTTGCTGATTGTAAGCAGGGCACCCGCGGGCTATACTATAAGCATCCCAAGCAACAACACCCCAAAAACAACGTAAGCATGAAACCTAAGGAGGTTTTTGTATGTATTATTCCAGCGGTAATTATGAAGCTTTTGCTACCCCCAAAAAGCCCGAAGGCGTCGACGCCAAGTCCGCCTATCTGATTGGCAGCGGCCTGGCTGCACTGTCTGCCGCCTGCTTCCTGGTGCGTGACGGCCAGATGAAGGGTGAGCATGTCCACATTCTGGAAAAAGACCCCATCCCCGGCGGCGCCTGCGATGGCTATAAGTATCAGGATATCGGCTACGTCATGCGCGGCGGCCGTGAAATGGACAACCATTTTGAGTGCATGTGGGACCTGTTCCGCTCCATCCCCTCCATCGAGGACGAGAACTACACCGTGCTGGACGAGTACTACTGGCTGAACAAGGCCGACCCCAACTACAGCCTCTGCCGTGCCACCGTCAACCGCGGCCAGGATGCCCACACCGACGGCAAGTTCGGCCTGTCTGACAAGGGCGCTATGGAGATCCTGCAGCTGTTCATGACCCCGGATGAGAAGCTGTACGATAAAAAGATCACCGACTTCTTCGATGATGACGTGCTGAACACCAATTTCTGGATGTACTGGCGCACGATGTTCGCCTTCGAGAACTGGCACAGCGCCCTGGAGATGAAGCGCTATCTGCAGCGTTATATCCACCATATCGGCGGCCTGCCTGATTTCACAGCCCTGCGCTTTACCCGCTACAACCAGTATGAGTCGATGATCCTGCCCATGGTCAAGTACCTGGAAAGCTTCGGCGTGCAGTTCCACTACAACACCAAGGTTGTCAACGTGGCCTTTGACTGTGCGGGTGGCAAAAAGCAGGCTACCCGCATCGACATCCTGCGCGATGGCCTGGAGGATTGCATCGACCTGACCGAAAATGACCTCGTCTTCATCACCAACGGCGGCTGTGTTGAAAATTCCACCATCGGCAGCCAGAACACCGCCGCCCCCTATCGCCCCGAAATCAAGGAGGGCGGCGGCTGGGACCTGTGGCGTAAGATCGCAGCCCAGGACCCCAGCTTCGGCCATCCGGATAAGTTCTGCTATGACCCCGAACTCTCCAACTGGATGAGCGCCACCATCACCACCCTGGACCAGAAGATCGTTCCCTATATCAAGAAAATCTGCAAGCGTGACCCGTTCAGCGGCAAGGTGGTTACCGGCGGTATTGTTACCGTCAAGGATTCCAGCTGGCTGCTCAGCTGGACGCTGAACCGTCAGCAGCAGTTCCGCGACCAGCCCAAGGACCAGCTTTGCGTCTGGGTCTACGGCTTGTTCAGCGATAAGCCGGGTGACTTCGTCAAGAAGCCGATGCGGGAATGCACCGGCAAGGAGATCTGCATGGAGTGGCTGTACCACATCGGTGTGCCCGCCGACCAGATCGAGGAGCTGGCGGCCAACAGCGCCAACACCGTGCCCTGCATGATGCCGTATATTGATGCCTTCTTTATGCCGCGTGCTGCGGGCGACCGCCCCGATGTCGTGCCCGAGGGCGCTGTGAACTTCGCCTTCCTGGGCCAGTTCGCCGAGACCGCCCGCGACACCATCTTTACCACTGAGTATTCCATCCGCACCGGTATGGAGGCTGTTTACACCCTGCTGAACGTCGACCGCGGCGTGCCCGAGGTCTGGGGCAGCGTGTATGACATCCGCTGCCTGCTGGATGCCACCGTGAAACTGCGCGACGGCAAAAAGATCACCGACATGGAGATGCCGCTGGTAGGCAAGCTGGCCCTGAAAGAGGCCCTGAAAAAGATCGAGGGCACCGAGGTGGAAAAGCTGTTGAAAGAGTATAATGTGATTTAAGCCCCTTATAAAAGGGAACAAGGCCCTGCCGAAAGGCAGGGCCTTGTTGTTTGTGATGTTAACCACGCACGGCGATGCACTCGATCTCCACCAGCGCACCCTTGGGCAGGGCGGCGATCTGCACGCAGCTGCGGGCGGGATACTCGTGGAAATACTGGGCATAGATCTCGTTCACGGTGCCAAAGTCGCCCAGGTCCTGCACAAAGACCGTGGTTTTGACAACATTGTCCAGGGTCAGACCGGCTTCGGCCAGCACGGCCTGCAGGTTCTTCAGGGACTGGTGGGCCTGTGCCACTACGCCCTCAGCCAGAGCACCGGTGGCGGGGTCAATACCCAGCTGGCCGCTGCAGTAAACGGTGCTGCCGGTGTCTACGGCCTGTACATAAGGGCCGAGAGCGGCGGGGGCTTTATCGGATACGATACGCTTCATACAAAACAACTCCCTCTTAATTGGTAAAGCAGCACTGCGCACTTCCCGCCCGGCGGGCGGGAAGCCTGCAGCATTACTTTATAAGATGGCCTTATTGTACGCGCGTTTTTGGAAAATGTAAAGAGATTTATTGCTTTTTGCGCTGGGCGGCCTTCATTACAACCATAACGGCGGCAAACACGACACCGGCAACGGCCCAGATGAACCAGCTGTACTGCGGCTGGCCGTTGCCGTAGGGGCCGAAGGTGTAAAACAGGAAAATGGCTACCACCACTAGCCAGTAGGCGGCAGCAACCGCGCCGATGACCCCCTTGCGGGCCTTGGCGTCGCGGGTGAAGTCACCTTCCTCCAGCAGTTGGTCCATGGCATCGTGTACGGTGCCTGCCCATACAAACGCATACACACCGCAGGCCACCAGCACCATGAGCAGGCAGACGGAGAGCGCTGCTAAAAGGTCGGCATTGCACATCATAGCGGCAAACAGCGGCACGGCGGCCAGTATGCACAGCACGGTGCCGATGGTGTTGGCGCGGTTGTAATGGGCGGCAAAGGCATCACGCCGCTCCCGCACCAAGCCGGTTACGCCATACTCAGTGTCGATGGGCTCTTTTTCGAGAAATTCATACGGCTTTACCGCCGCGCCGCACTGCATAAACAGCACCACCGCCACGGCTACCAGCGCCAGCAGAATGCACAGCCCCAGCCCGGCGGCAAAATTCTCGCTGATGTCAAACAGGTTATACTCGCTCAAAGCGAAGCGCACAGCGCCAGCAGTGAAACCGGGCTGAGCACGCACAATGCCGCGGCCAGCGCCATTCTGGGCGCATTGGCGCGGGCTTTTTTCAGATAATCCCCTGCCTGTGTTAGCGTGACCCGGTGCAGGGCAGGGGTGTCATCCTCGGCGGTATATTCCGGCTCGCCCTGCTCCTCTTTTAATAAGTAGTCGGTGGTCACACCGAACAGACGGGCTAACTGCAAAATTTTGTCGATGTCGGGTACCGATTGGGCACCCTCCCACTTGGAGACCGATTGCCGGGTCACGCCCAGCTTTTCAGCCAATTCCTCCTGGGACCAGCCCGCTTTCTTGCGTAAGGTAATGAGTTTGTCAGCAAAGATCATGGGGAAAACCTCCTCTTGGTTGTTCGTGGTTGTTTTACTGTCTGCACTCTACCATTTTTCCCGGTTGCGGGGCAAGAAAGTGGAACTGGAAGTTTGTCAACGGGTAGTTGCAACTGCGATGTATCGTAAATTATTTTCTGCGCGGCAGCGTCAGGGCCGAAAGCAGCACCAACCCGCCCAAAGCGCAAAGTCCCGCCCCGGCCAGGCCGGTCACATCGGCGATCAGCCCGATCAGCGGGCTGGCGGGGATCATCAGCACGCTGTAAGCCATGTTATCAACGCTGATCAGCGTGGCCCGGCGGTCGCTGGGGATGGCATCATTGAACCGCTGCATCGCGTGCAGGAACCACACGCTCAACGATGCCTGCACCAGCATCGGCCCCACCAGGCAACCCCGGGCAGGCCCGGCCCCGGCCAACAGCACACCACCGCCGCAGACCAGGGCACACAGTCGGTACAGCGGGCGCAATTTCCCGGGATGCAGCCGCCGTGCCAGCGCTGTGCATACCATGGCGGCAGCCGAGGCCAGCAGGGGAGAGACGAACAGCCAGGAGGCATCCCACCCCAGCGTGACCAGCCGCTGCTGTACAAACATCGTGGTCAGGTAGCTGGGCAGCGAGATGATGGCATCCGCAGTGATCAGCCGCACCGCCAGCGGCGTAGTGCGCAGCACGGCAGCACTATCTGTGATATGGACGCGCAGCCGGGCGGCTATATCCGCAAAGGGATTCTGCTGCCGCGCAGCTTGGGCCTCGGTCACCAGAGGCTCCTGCAAAGTCAGCGCCGCCAGCAGCGAGCAAAAGCAGATCGCTGCATTGGCCAGGTAAAACCCGGCAAATTGCAGCGCGTCGGAGAGTAAACTTGCCAGCGACCCCAGCGCTGTGGCCAGCTTTTGCAAAACCGAGATTTTTGCGTCAGCCTGCAAATATTCGTTTTCCCGCCCGGCAGTTTTCAGGCTGTCATAGGTCAGGGCCTCCAGCGTGCCGGAGATCATCGTGTAGGCCAGCGCTTTCAGTGCCATGGCGGCGCATACAGCGGCCAGATTGGGAGAAAACGCCATCGTTACATCGGAGAAAATCTCAAACACAGCGCTGACGGCCAGATTCCGCCGCCGCCCCAGCAGGTCAGCGGCCACGCCGCTGGGTACCTCGCACAGCAGACTGGTGAGGTGGAAAACAGCTTCGGCCAGACCGATCTGCGCCAGCGTAAAGCCCCGGGCAGCCAGCAGCGCCACCCAGACGGCATCGGTCAGCCGCAGGCAGGAGGTAAACGAGTACACGCGCACCGCGCGCAATTGCTTTGGTAAATTCATCGGGAACACCCTTTCTTTAGACATACAAGAAATAGGTGCCCAAAAATAAACGACCCCACAGCAAAGCTGCAGGGTCGATAGTGTACACTTCAACCTTGCTTTGCCGGGTCAGTTTTAAAAATGGGCACACTTCTAGCTCTGATTGCTTAAGGGTTTCCTTTTTTCTGAAAAAGAACACCAAAGCGCCAGCGCATGGGTGTGCCCTCCTTCCCGGTAAAATATAGGGTAACTATACCACGCCTGGTGAGCTTCGTCAAGTACTGCTTGACGCATCCGCCCTTTCGTGGTAAAGTAGGAATAATTTACGAATCACAGGTGAAAATGTGGAAAACTTCAAAAAAATCACAAAACAGCAGTCTCCTGCGCGCACCATCGCCTTTGGCTTTGCGGTGCTCATCTTCATCGGCGCGGCGCTGCTCTCGCTGCCCATCGCGGTGCGCGGGGCCGTGCAGCTGCCGGGGCTGGACGCTCTGTTTACCGCCACCAGCGCTGTCTGCGTGACCGGGCTGGTCACGGTGGACCCCGGCGATACCTTTACGCTGTTCGGCCAGGCCGTGCTGGCAGTGCTGATGCAGCTGGGGGGCCTGGGCATATCCTCGGTCAGCATGGGGCTGGCCATTGCGGCGGGGCGGCGCATCAGTTTCCGCGGCCGCAGCCTGGTGCGGGAGGCCCTCAACGTGGAAAGTTTCGGGGGCATGGTCAAGCTGGTGCGGTCCATTATGGCCATGACTCTGCTGGTGGAGGGCATCGGCGCGGTGGCCAGCTACCCGGTGTTTGCCCGGGACTATTCGCCGCTGCATGCCGCCTGGATCAGCGTGTTCCACGCGATCGCTTCCTTTAACAATGCAGGGCTCGATGTGCTGGGCGGCGGCCACAGCCTGATCCCCTACTGCAATAACCTTTGGCTGAACCTTGTCACCGATGGGATGATCGTCTTGGGCGGCATCGGCTTTATGGTGATGCTGGATGTACTGCGCTGCCGCGGGCGGTTCCGCAAGCTGACGCTGCACAGCAAGGTGGTGCTTTCCACCACGGCCGTGCTGATTTTGGGCGGTGCGATGCTGCTTTGGCTGACCGAGCCGATCAGCTTTTTGGCGGCGCTGTTCCAAAGCATCACCACCCGCACGGCGGGCTTTTCCACCATCGATATTGGTGCCATGACCAATGCCGGGCTGCTGGTGATAATGATCTTAATGTTCATCGGCGCGTCGCCTGGGTCTACGGGCGGCGGCATCAAGACCACCACCTTTTTTGTGCTGATGCAGGAGGTGCGCATCATCTTCTCCAAGCGCAGATTGGGTGCGTTCAGGCGCCGCCTGCCGGAGGAAAGCCTGGCCAAAGCCGCTACCATCACGCTGCTGGGCACCATCGTGGTGTTTGTGGGCACCTTCATGCTCTGCGTGCTGGAGCCGCAGCACAGTTTTGTGCAGCTGCTGTTTGAGCAGATCTCGGCCTACAGCACGGCGGGCCTGTCGATGGGCATCACCTCCAGCCTGCATGCCGCCAGCAAAGCGGTGCTGATCGTCACGATGTTCATTGGCCGCGTGGGTGCGTTCACGCTGCTGTCCCTCTGGGTCTCCCGCCCGGAGCCCAGCGCCAAATATACCGAAGAAGCCATTACGATAGGGTGATATACCCCGAGAGGCCCCCTCTGCAAGGGGGCTCCCGCGAAGCGGATGGGGAGAGACTTTACCCAAAGTGCAACTATGGTGATGTCTCTCCCTCCGTCTGCGCTGTCGCGCAGACACCTCCCTCGCAGAGGGAGGCAGAAAGGAATGATTAGATGAAAAAACAACTGAAAACCGACCTCTACGGTGTGATCGGCCTGGGACGGTTCGGCACGGCACTGGTGCAGACGCTGGCCGAAGCGGGCAAAGAGGTCATCGCCATTGATAAAAACGAGGAGAAGGTCAAGGCGGTGCGCCGCTATACCGACTACGCTTTTGTGGTGGATAACCTGAGCGAGGACGCCTTAAAGGAGACCGGCATGCAGAACTGCGGCACGGTTACGGTGTGCATCGGCGAGCAGGTGGACATCAGCATCCTGACCACGATGCTGGTCATCAAACTGGGCGTGCCCCAGGTCATTGCCAAAGCCGCCAGCGAGGTGCACGGCGAGGTGCTCAAGCACCTGGGTGCCACGGTGGTTTACCCGGAGGCCGACATGGCCGTGCGCATCGGCAAGCGGCTGATCTCGGGCAATCTTTTGGATTACATCGCTCTGGATGACGGCGTCGAGGTGCGCCGCATCGCCGTGGGCGGCAAGCTGCTGGGCCGCACCATCCGCGAACTGGACGTGCGCAAGGTTTACGGCATCAACATCATCGCCGTTGAGCGCGGCCACCGCACCGATGTGGAGTTTTCCGCGGATTATCGCTTTGAAGAAGGGGATACCGTATCGGTAGTAGGCAAGGTGGAAAAGATCGGCCGCTTTGAGCGGGCAATACAGGAATAAAAAGGCAAAAAGGCCCCCTCTGAGAGGGGGCTCCCGCGAAGCGGGTGGGGGAGAGACTTTACGTTGGCAGAAGTTTCAGGCTATTGCAAGGTTCTCTCCCTCAGTCAGCTTCGCTGACAGCTCCCTCCCAGAGGGAGCCTTTTTATGTTGCAATTAAATATTCAGTTCATGGTACACCGTTCCATCCAGTTCTTTCCACAAAAATTTTCCGCCCTCCAGCGTCAGGTAGCTGTGGGGGCTGTTTTCTTTGGGGAGGGAGACCGAGCCGGGGTTGAGGTAGAGGTTTCCCTCGCCAAACGCCTGCCAGGCGGGCACGTGGGTGTGGCCATGCAGCAAAATGTCGCCGGGCTGCAGCGGCGGCAGGTGGGCAGTGTTGTACACATGGCCGTGGGTGGCGTAAATCAGCCGCTCGCCCTCGGCCAGCACCGCATAATCTGCCATGATGGGAAAGTTCAGCACCATCTGGTCTACCTCGCCGTCGCAGTTGCCGCGCACGCAGAAGATGCGGTCCTTGCGCTCGTTCAGCATCGCCAGCACCTCTTTGGGGGCGTAGCCTTCGGGCAGGTCGTTGCGGGGGCCGTGGTACAAAATATCACCCAGCAAAAATAAGCGCGGGGCACCCTCGCGGTCCCAGGCGTCCAACAGCTGATGGGTATAGTAAGCGGACCCGTGCAGGTCCGATGCGATCATCAGTTTCATAAACATCACCTCGTAATTTTATTGTACAGGCTCTTTATAAGAATTGCAAGCCGTGGCTAACCATGTTATAATGCCAAGGAAAGGATGATGATTTTAATGGAAAGGATTCATGCTGAACGTATCGCCCGGGTGCGCACCGCGCTGGAAAGCTGCGGCCTGACCCAGATGATCGTATGTGACCCCAAGAGCGTGTGGTACCTGACCGGCGTAGCCGTGGAACCCTACGAGCGCCTGCTGGCCCTCTACCTGCCGGTAGCAGGCGAACCCACGCTTTTTTTGAATAAGTTGTTCAACGTGCCCAACCCGCCGTGCCAGGCTATCTGGCATACAGACACCGACGCGCCTGTTGAGCAAATTGCCGTCGTGGTGGATGCCGGCAAGCCGCTGGGCATCGATAAGGAATGGCCCGCCAGGTTCCTGATCCCGCTGATGGAAGCCCACCCCGCTATGCCGGTAAAACTGGCCAGCGATTGCGTGGATAACTGCCGCGCCTGCAAGGATGAGGCCGAGCAGGAGCTTATGCGCACGGCCTCCCACATCAACGACCTGGTCAACGAGGAAGCCAAGCACTACGTCAAGGCCGGCATGACCGAGCGCCAGGTGGCCGAGTTCATCGACGCCCGGTTCCGCGCCCATGGCTGCGAAGGCCCCAGCTTTACCACCATCGTATCCTTCGGCGCCAACGCCGCCGACCCCCACCACGAGCCGGACGACACCGTGCTGAAAGAGGGCGACTGCGTGCTGTTTGATATGGGCTGTGTGAAGGACCGCTATTGCAGCGACATGACCCGCACCTGGTTCTGCGGCCAGCCCACCGAGAAGCAGGCCGCCGTGCACGATCTGGTGCGCCGCGCCAACGAGGCCGCCGAGGCCCTTATCAAGCCGGGCGTAAAGCTGTGCGACCTGGACGCCGCCGCCCGTGACCTCATCACTGAGGCCGGTTACGGCGAGTATTTCAACCATCGTCTGGGCCACTTCATCGGCCAGACCGACCACGAGAAGGGCGATGTCAGCAGTGCCAACCGGACCGAGGTGCGCCCGGGCATGATCTTCTCCATTGAGCCGGGCGTTTACCTGCCGGGAGAGTTCGGCGTGCGTGTGGAGGACCTGGTCCTTGTCACCGAGACCGGCTGCGAAGTGCTGAACCACAACGATAAGCATTGGGATGTGGTTGGTAAGTAAACAAAGCAAATACTTCTGTAGGGGTCGATGCCTGCATCGACCCGCGGGCGGATGGCGAGCATCTGCCCCTACAAATTGGCGATAAATTAAACGTAGGAGCAAACCATGAAAATACCTGCAAAAGGCTTTACCCACGGGGGCAAATTCCACGCGGATGACGTGTTCTCCACCGCCCTGCTGCAAATTGTGCGGCCGGACATCCAGGTCACGCGCGGCTTTGTGGTGCCCGATGATTTCGACGGCATCGTCTATGATGTCGGCGGCGGCATGTTCGACCACCACCAGGAGCCCCGCGAGACTCGCCCCAACGGCGTGCCCTATGCGGCGTTCGGCCTGCTGTGGCAGGTGCTGGGCGCCCAGCTGGTGGGCGAGCATCAGGCCCGCCTGCTGGACGAAAACTTCATCCAGCCGTTGGATCTGAACGATAACACCGGCGAGCAGAACTCTCTGGCTGACGCCATCGGCAGCTTCAATCCGCTGTGGGACTCGAAGGACGACCCGGACGAGTGCTTCTGGCGCGCCGTGCCGGTGGCCAAAAAGATTTTGGAAAACGAGATCGCCGCCGCCAACGCTGTCAACCGCGCCGACGACACCGTGCGCCGCGCCTATGCCAACATGAAGGACGGCATCGTGGTGCTGCCCGCCTACATGCCCTGGAAAAACGGCCTGTACAAGACCGATGCGCTGTTTGTGGTCTACCCCAGCCAGCGCGGCGGCTACAGTGCCCAGTGTGTGACCGACCACCGCACAAAACGCAGCAAACAGCCGTTCCCGCCCGCGTGGGCCGGTAAACCGGAAGCCCAGCTGCGCCAGATCAGCGGCCTGGGGCTGCGGTTCTGCCACCCCAGCCGATTCTTGATTACGGCGGACGATAAAGAGACGGCTATCGAGGCCTGCCGCCGCACTCTGCGCGCCGCGGGCCGCAAGGTGAGCGAATGAGCGGGAAAAGCCTGCGAGGCCCGGCCCCCAGCCTGGCAGATGCCTGCCAGCCTGCCCCCGAAACCGCCTGGGTCTATCTGCTGCGCTGCCCGGACGGCAGCCTGTATGGCGGCTGGACCAACGACTTGGCCCGCCGCTTAAAGGCCCACCGCACCGGCAAGGGCGGGGCCAAGTACACCAAAAGCCACGGCGGCCCGGCCGTGCGCCTTGCCTATGCCGAGCGCTGCGCTGACAAAAGCGCGGCCTTAAAGCGCGAAGCCGCCATCAAAAAACTGCCCAAGGCTGAAAAAGAAGCCCTGGCGGCAAAGTGGGCGGCGGACAACCGTATCACCATCCGCATGGCTACCCCGGTGGACGGCGCGGCGGTGGCCGAGCTGTACAACTGGTACGTGCTGCATGGCACCCAGACTTTCCAGTACCGGCTTTCCACGGCCGAGGAGTACGCCGCCAACATTGCGGGTGTGCTGGAAAAAGCCCCGTTTCTGGTGGCCATCACCCCGGACGGCCGCTTGCAGGGGTTTGCCTGCGCCCACCCCTGGCACAGCCGCGAGGCCTATGCCTGGAATGTGGAGGCTACCATTTATTGCGCGCCGGATTGCGTCGGCCAGGGGTTGGGCAAGCGCCTGTACACCGCCTTGCTGGAGCTGCTGCGGATGCAGGGCTACTATAACGCCTTTGCCATTGTGACCGGCGAGAACAAGGCGAGCCACGAATTCCACAAACGGATGGGCTTTACCAAAAGTTTTGTGGAAAAGCACAGCGGCTACAAGTTTGGCCGCTGGCTGGATGTGGTGTACTGGCAGTACCCGCTGCGTACCGGAGATGCCCCGCCGGAGCCGGTACGCTACCGGCTGACGGAGGCCGAGATGGTTTCAATT
>ERZ1673752.3922-NODE-3922-length-13294-cov-52.960344_pt1 | contig 13294 bp, 8 predicted proteins | sample MGYA00580195_ERZ1673752 | MGnify/ENA primary metagenome ERZ1673752 (study PRJEB41218, sample SAMN15661744) | gut metagenome | host: Homo sapiens | place: Canada: London | collected 2015-08-20/2019-03-30 | study: EMG produced TPA metagenomics assembly of...
CAACGCCGTCCCACACAATAGACGACATCGGATGGTTGGTATTGCCGGTTACAAGATGTATTATAGCAAAAAACGGTCAAAACGCAACGGACACATATATGCTATGTGTAACATTATGTAACGTCTTGAGCGAAATTGTTAAGAGCGGCAGAGCGGATTTGTTTTCAAATGCAATATTTGTTACATAGTCTGACATTTCGACACCTGCATGGGTAAAACCGCACTGGTTGTCCGTTTTCGCGGGTGAAATCGGCGTTATGGAAACCACTTTTCCACATTGCCAACAGAGTTTTCAACATAAATTCAGTGCAATTAACGAAGTTATGTTAACATTGAGCTGATTTCCGCCGCCTGCTCCGGCCTTCACTGCGGCTCTGCAGGTCGGGCACATGTGTCCGCTGCTGCCGCACATTTTCTGCCCGGCGGCCGCCGGCTGCGCGCGCAAAAAACCCCGGGAGCACACGGCTCCCGGGGCGGATGGTGATGCAGTTTGCGTGCCGGCTCACTGGCCGATGAGCTGGCAGTAGCGCATGATGATGGCCGAGGCCTGCGCGCGCGTGGCGCTGCCCTGCGGGGCAAGGTAGGTCACGCCGTAGGATTCGATGCCGGAGATCAGGCCGTTGCCGACGGCCCAGTTCATGGCGGCATAGGCCCAGTTGGCGACGCTGCCGGCGTCGGGGAACTGGCCCAGCGACGTGCCGCCGCCGGTAAACGCGGGCGCGTACTTGGCGGTGTAGCCATAGAGGATGACAGTCATCTGCTCGCGGGTGATGTCAACGTTCGGGGCGAACGTGGTCGCGCTCGTGCCGGCGACGATGTCGTTGGCGTAGGCCCAGGCGACGGCCTCGTAGAACCAGTCGCCGGGTGCAACGTCCGTGAACGGCAGGTAGTAGTTGCCGTAGTCGGTCGTGTCGCCGGAGAGGTTATAGAGGATCTGCACGATCTGGGCGCGCGAGCAGACCGCGTTCGGGGAGAACGTGCCCACGCCGGTGCCGACCATGAGGCTGCGGCGCACGCAGTAGTCAATGCCCTCGTGCGACCAGTCGGCCGGGCCGGCCACGTCACGGAAGCCGTAGCTCGGGCAGCTCGGGCCGCCGGGGCAGACGGTGCTGCCGCCGGTGGGCGGGATGACCTCTTCCTTCGTCTGGCCGCAGATGGTGCAGGTGTAGGTGCGCACGCCGGGGGTGGTGGCGGTCGGCGCCGTGGTCACTTTGCCCGCGTCCCACTTGTGCGTGTGTGCGCCCGTGGCGGGGATGACCTCGGTCTTGACCTCGCCGCAGACGGTGCAGGTATAGGTGCGCACGCCGGGGGCGGTCTCGGTCGGCTCGGTGGTCACCTTGCCGCTGTCCCACTTGTGGCCGAGCGCGGGCTTGCTGTTGCGCTTTTCGGTCGCGCCGCAGCCGCTGCAGGTATAGAGGTCGTAGCCGTCCGCCGTGCAGGTGGGTGCCACGGTCCTGGTGAACTGATAGTCGTGCGCACCCGTTGCGGGGATGGTCTCGGTCCGGGTCGCGCCGCAGACGGCGCAGGTGAACGTGCGCACGCCCGGCTCGTTTTCGGTCGGCTCGGTGGTCACGGTGCCGTTATCCCAGGTGTGCTCGCCGGTGGCGGGGATCTCTTTTGTCGCGGTCACTTCGCCGCAGTTGTCACAGATGGTCTCGGTGCGGCCGGCCTCGCCGCAGGTGGCGGGCACGGTGTTCTCGTGCGTGCCGTAGCCGGTGTGCAGGCACGCGCCCTTGCTGCTGACGGTGTAGCCCTGCCACTTGCCGTCCGCGTCGAGCGTCCAGCCGTAGACCGGGTCGGGGTTGTAGTGGATGGTGACGATAGCGGGCTCGAAGCTGTGCGCTTCCGAGTTGCCCGGCTCGACCGTCGGGGCCGCGCCGTAGCAGCGCACGTCCTTGAGCGCGGTGCAGCCGGTAAACGCGTTGTGGCCGACGCTCGTCACGGTGCCGGGCAGCTTCATGTCGGTCAGCGCGATGCAGCCCTGGAAGCAGCCGTCGGGAATGGCGGTCACGCCCGCAGGGATGGTCACATCCGTCAGCGCGGTGCAGCCGGTGAAGGCGGACGCGCCGATCTCGGTCACCGTCTCTGGGATGGGCGCTGCGGTGAGCGCCTTGCAGCTTTCAAACGCGAGATCGCCGATGGCGGTCACCGTGCCGGCGTATTTGACATTCAGCAGCTTCGTGCAGTCGGCAAAGCACTTGCCGGGCACGGCCGTGATGGCGGCGGGCAGAGTGGTGTTCGTGAGGCTGGCGCAGGAGTCGAACGCGCCGCGGCCGAGGCTCTGCAGCCCGTCGGGCAGCGTGATGGCGGTCAGCCCGTTGCCCGCGAGACCGAAGTCGCCGATCCCGGTCACGCCCTTGGGGATGGACAGACCCGTGAGCTTGGAGCACATGGCGATGCCGTAGCGGCCGATGCGCGTCACGCTGTCCGGCAGCGTGACGTGCGTGGCGGCCGGCAGGAAGAACAGCGCGTAGTCGCTCACGTTCGTGACGCCTTCGCCGATGATGACGGTCTTGAGCTTGCCCTTGATGTCAATATCAATCTCGGAGAGGGCGTTCATGCCGAGCGCCTCATAGTTCCACCACGGCGCGAGGTTGCCTTTGGGGAAGTCGAAGTCCGGCATGGCGCCGCTGCCGGTGATGGTGAGCGTCTTGCTCGTGAACGTGGATGTGACCTTCCAGTGCAGGCAGTTGTTTACACCGAAGTCGCCCTCTGTGGCTGCGGTCGTAAAACTGCTGATGATGGCATCCGTGTCGAGATCGGGGATCTCAAACTCCTCCTTGAGCTGCTCGATCTTCTCCTTGATGAGCTTCTCGGCGATCTTTTTTTTCCAGTCTTTCAGATCGTCGATCTTGCCGGCCGATGCGTTCACGGTCAGGCCGGAGAACAGCCCCACGACCAGAACGAGGCACAGCGCCAGCGAGAGCACGCGCTTTTTCATCCTTTGTCCTCCTTTGTTGTGATGCATGTGTACAACCGTAATACCTATCTGTCGAAAATATACCATATGCCTGGGAAAGTGTGCAATGGGGATCGCCGAAAAAACGTTTTGAGTGTTACATTTTGTTGCATTTGTGTAAATAAAATGTGCATTTTTTCGCGCCCATGCGCGCACGACCCGTTGCAAAAGCGGGGTGCGTCCTGTATACTGGCCGTGTAGACATTGTTACCGGAGTGTCCATTTTGGAGGGAGGAACCATATGAAAAAACGAGTGTTGTCGCTGCTGCTGTGCTTTGTGCTCGCGGCCGGACTGCTGAGCGTGTGCGCCCCGCCGGCGCAGGCGGGCACGATCGCGGGTGCGTTCGAGGACTTCATCAAGCAGCCGGATCAGATCAAAAAGCTCTTCGGCAACGAAGTCGCCCACGGCGACTGCGGCCCCGCCGGGAACGAGGCCAGCGTACATTATAAAATTTACGAGGTCACGAACCCCACGGTCGTGCAGGACAACCCCTTCCTGCAGCAGGTCTGGCAGATCCACGACTATCGCGAGGACGCGCAGTATTACGGCGTGTACATCTTCGGCGACGGCCCGATGGCGGACTACGCGGTCAAGGGTCAGAAAGCCCCGTGGATGGGCAACGTGGAGGTCACGGAGTATAACGACAAGGGGCAGAAGCTCGGCACGACGACCGTGGAAAACCTCGGCGAGGAGTATCTGGCTCTGGCCTATATCGCCGGTGCGACCACCGAGGAGTGGGATGGGAAAAAACAGTCGTTCACCGGCGTCACGAACGTCGGCGACCGCGCCTTCAAGGACTGCCAGTACCTGACGTGCATGTTCCTCGACGACGGCATCGCCACCATTGGCGACCATGCGTTTTATGCGGACGAGTACCTCTCGGCCATCAACATGCCGCGCAAGCTCGAGCTCATCGATCAGTACGCCTTCTACGGCTGCGACACGCTCACCTTCGTGCGCGCGCGCGCCTGCAGCCGCCTCAAGCGCATCGAGGATCATGCGTTTTACAGCTGCACCATGCTCGCCGAGCTGCGCCTGCCGGACTGCCTGACGTATATCGGCCCGTGGGCCTTCGCGTGGGACCGCATCCTTGGTCAGGAGGACACGACGCTCGGCCTGCCATCGAGCCTGCAGACGATCGGCAAGGGCGCGTTCGCGTTCGTCAACCACCACAAGAAGCTCAACATCCCCTCGCAGGTCACGAGCATCGGCGACTACGCCTTTCTGTGCGACTATTATATGGAGGAGCTCACCTTCAGTCCCGGAGACAAGAAGCTCACCATCGGTGTGGCCGCGTTTGCCGGCGATAACCACATGAAGTCCGTCGACCTCTCCAACCGCGTCGCGCAGATCGACCGCTGCGCCTTTGCCGGCTGCGAGCTGCTCGAGGAGGCCTACTTCGGCGACAAGATCGACACGATCGAGGGCCGCGCCTTCACCAGTGTGGACGCCGCGCTGCAGCTCGCCATCAAGGCTGTCCTCAACGGGATTCTCGCCCCGGACGATCCGGATGGGAACGAAGAGCACGCGGATGATATTGCTGCGGGCCTGACCCAGATCGCAAAGATCACGCAGCTCAAGCGCGCCATCTTTAAAAATGCCCCCGCCAAGACCATCACCGGCGCGGCGGACACCAACAGCTCCTTCCCGCGCGACTGCGTGGTCTATTACCCGCAGGGCAGCTACGCCTGGGCCGCCGAGCTCAAGGACGACGGCACGTGGCAGGGCTACAAGACCGGTCTCTGGCACGGCGACCACATCGCCCAGTTTGCCGACACGGTCGTCGCCCCCACCTGCACCAAGCAGGGCTACACGCACCACGCCTGCTCCGTGAAGGGCTGCACCTATGACGCCGTGGACGACACCTATGTCGCCGCCACCGGCCACACCTGGGTCGAGGCGCAGACCTTCCCGGCCTCCTGCACTGAGCAGGGCACGGTGTTTTACAAGTGCTCTGCCTGCGGCGCGACCCGCACCGAGAAGATCGCCGCGCTCGGCCATGACCTGAGCCGCTGCGACCTCGTCCCGGATGCCACCTGCACGAAGCCCGGCCACGTCGTCGGCACGTGCGCGCGCTGCGGCGTGAAGATCGACGAGGTCATCCCCGCCAAGGGCCATGACTACAGCTATGCCGACATGCGCACGGAGCCGACCTGCACCGAGTCCGGCCACTACAAGGGCACGTGCCCGCGCTGCGGCAAAGATTATAACGATACCATCCCCGCCCTCGGCCACGACTGGGGCGAGTGGGTCGTCACGCAGGAGCCGACGTACACGACCACCGGCTACCGCTATCACCTCTGCGCCCGCTGCAACACGCGCGAGGGCGAGGACATCCCGAAGCTGCATACCCACACGTGGGATGCCGGCGTCGTGACGCAAAAGCCCACCGCGACGGAGCCCGGCGTCAAGACCTTCACCTGCACCATCTGCGGCGAGACCAAAACGGAGCCCATCCCCGCCACCGGCGTGCCGGATGTCTGCCCCGGCGGTCCGACCTGCCCGGGCTACGCCTTCCGCGACATGCCCGTGCCCACCGACTGGGCGCATGAGGGCCTGGATTACTGCATCTATCATGGCTATATTGCAGGCACCTCGGTCAGCACCGTCTCGCCGAACGGCGTGTGCACGCGTGCCCAGCTCGTGAGCATCCTCTACCGCGTGCAGGGCGAGCCCACGACCGTCAAAGGCTATGAGCTTTCGAAGCTCCGCGCCCCGTTTAACGATGTGCCGCGCGGCCAGTGGTATACCGATGCCATCTGGTGGGCGAAGCTCACGGGTGTCGTCTCCGGCACGAGCGCCACGACCTTTGACCCGGAAGGGGAGATCACGCGCGAGCAGCTCGCCGTCATCCTTTATAACTACACGAAACAGTTCGCGCCCGGCAGCCTCACGGCGACCGGCTCGCTCGCCGGCTTCCCGGATGCGGCCAGCGTCTCGTCCTGGGCGCGTACGGAGATGGCCTGGGCCGTCGGCAACGGCCTCATCTCCGGCACCGGCAGCGGCAGTGTTGCCTACCTCACCCCGCAGGGCAGCGCCACGCGCGCACAGGTCGCAGCCATCCTCATGCGCTTTGAGCAGGCCATGGCCTGAGCGCAGACCCCATCACGCACAAATCCCCGGAAGCAGTTTGCTTCCGGGGATTCCTTTCTTTCGAACAGTTTACATAACTTTATGCCAGACGGCGTATCGCAGAATTCTTAGAACTGAACCGGCGCTAGAGTTTACATAACGCTTATCCCTTGCGTCCGCGCAGCATCGCCGCGATCGTCACGGCGTTGTAGCCGCTCTGCTGCCAGAGATCGTCGGGCACGGTGCCGCCGTTGCGCAGGATGAGCGTGATCTGCCGCCGCGCCTCGCTGCGCGCGGCCTTTTCCGCCTTCTCCTGCGCGGCTGCGTCCTTCTCGGCCGTGTCCTTTTCGTCCTTGGCCTTCTTGTAGGCGGCAGCCCTGGCGTCGGCGAGGGCCTTGGCCTGCTGCTGCACCTTGCTGTCCGCGCGGGTGAAGTCCGCGTCGTCCATGTCGAGCAGCGCGGCGATCTGCGCCTTCGTCACACTGTCGCGGCTGTCGGCCGCGTCGAGCAGGCTGTCGATGGCACTCAGGCGCGTCCTGCGCTCGCCGCTGTAGCGCTCGTAGGCGAGCTGCGCCAGCTCCGGCAGCTTGCCCGCGAGCATTGCGCGGTAGTACCCGCCCGCCTGCTGAGAGGCCGCAACGGCCGCCGTCGAGGCCTGCCCGCCCGTCAGCGCGGCCGCCGTGCCGAGGGCGTTGGCCGCCGCGAGATCGGCCTGCCGCTCGTACTGCTGCCGGTAGGCGGCGTAGAGCTTGTCCGATGCCGGGTCGTAGTCAAATTCCTCACCGAGCAGCGTGTCGAGCATCTGGTCGATGCGCTCGCGCTGCCCGGTCGTGCCGCGCTCGGTCAGCAGCGTCTCGGCCTGACGGCGGTGCGTGTCGTCATAGTCCGGCACGTCCTCGACCGGCAGGTACTGCAGGTAGTCGTTCGTCTGCTCCTGATCGGCCATGCCTTCGCCGCGGATTTTCGCGTTGCGCTGCTGCTCGTAGATGGCGGCGGCCGCGTTGTCGCCGCGCTGGGCCGCCCGCTCCATGAGCGCGGCGTAGTCGGTGTTCTTGTCGTATTTGTATTTTGTGGCCATAAGGTCTCCTTTCCTCAGTGCTGCGGTCCGGCGGCGGTCTCCGTGCGCGTGAGCGACAGCAGCCGCCACGCCCCCGTGCCGGTCAGCCGCAGGCGAAAGTGGTCGCACCGGCGCGGCAGCACCGGCAGGGTGAACGAGCGCTTCGCGCCCGCCGTCACGGCCGCGAGCGTGTGCCACTGTCCGTCGGAGTCATACTGTACCGCCGCTGTGATGCTTGTGCCCGCCTCCGCCTCCAGCCGCAGCTGTACGCGCAGCAGGCGCTTGCAGTCCGGGCTGCCGCTGACGAAGTCGCCCGTTTCGAGCAGACTCTGCATCTGCGCCGTGCTGCCGGTTCCGAAGCGCCAGACGCCGCTGGCGTCCTGCGCGTAGAGTGCGCCGCCGCGCCGGGCAAAGGCGCGCGCGTGAAAATCGTCCTCGCGGCTCCACAGGCCGCTGCGCGTGTCGTATGCGAATAGGTGCCAGGCGTTTTTCTCGTCGCGCGCCGAGAGATACCAGCGTGTGCCGTCCGTGCCCGCCGCTCCGTCCGAGAGCGTGCGCCCGAGCGTGTCGCCGATGCGTGTCGGCCGTCCGCCCGCCGTGCGCGCCGGTCCGGCGGGGGAGAGATAGTAGAGCGTCTCTGCTGCCGTCACGAGCGTGCGGCCGGAGCCCTGCTCCGCGCCGAGCGCGGCCGAGGCCACCAGCTGGAAGTTGTCCGGCCGCGTGCCGTACAGCCGCCAGAGCCCCTCCGGCTTGAGAAACACCACGCCGCTGCCCGTCGCCGCGCAGCCGGAAAAATCGCCCGGCGCGCCGACGTCCACGCTCCACGCCGCCGTGGCGACGGCGCCGTTTTCGTCCGCCTCGTACCAGAACCAGCTCAGCGGGTCGCCCAGCTTTGTGCACCACACGGTGTCGTGCGCGCACGCCCAGAGCCGGTTGCCGTAGCTGCACGCGTGCTGCGCGTCGGGCACCCGCCGCGTGATCGTCACGCCGCTGAGCGTGCCTGCGCGCACGAACGTGTCCGGGTCGAAGATCAGCTTTGCGCCGTCGATGCCGCGCAGGATGTACGTGCCGTTATTGCGTGCGTCGCCGAAGCCGCTGAGCGTCACGGCATCGCCCACGCGAAAGCGCGTGCCCGCGCCGTCGGCCTGCAGCACGTTCGCGCGTTCGGCGTCGCCGGTGTCGTCGCTGCTGCCGAGCGTCACCGTGCCGGTCCAGCTCGGCTCGGCGCTGCCGAATGTGCCGTCCGCCGGCCGGAACCAGATCTTGTCCGGCCAGATGAGCACCGTGCCGCCGAGCTCGGCGAACACTTTCGCCGTGTCCGTGAGTGTGCAGCCCGGCACGGCCTCACCGTTATGATACAGCGCCGTGCCCGCGCACCAGAGCAGCCCGTCCCCGGCCGCGAACAGGCCGTTCGGCTGCCCGGTGGACGGGTAGCTGAGCGTGCGGCCCGGCCGCGTCGCGAACAGGGGGCTGTCGGCTGCCGAGCCGTTGATCATTTCGTAAATGCCGCCCTCGGGGCAGGCTGGCCGGTGGTCGTAGCCGCCGAAGGCGGTCTGCACGTGCCGGACGGCGGCCATGCTCCGCGGGAATGTGGGTAGATGCATGCCTTGCCTCCTTACAGATCGAGCGGCTGCCCGTTGTGATACAGCGTGCCGCACAGGTCGATCTTACCGGCCGAGAGCTTCAGCTCCGGCACATCGCCGCGCGTCGCGGAGATCACTGCGCCGCTCTTGTGAAAGATGAGATATTTGCGCTCAAGGCTGTTCTCGCTGCCGATGTGCAGCGTGTCGGCCACGGTCGTGATGCCGTTGAGGTCGATCTTATCGGCCGAGAGCGTGACGCTGCTGCCGCCGTTGTTGATGGCGGCGACGATGGACGCCGCGTTCACGCCGTCGGCGTCGGCCACGAGCGCGATGCGCGCGCCCTGGTCGCTCACGGTCTGTTCGAGCGCGGCGACATTGCCCTCGGCCGATGTCAGGCGCACATTCAGGGCGTCGGCATCAAGGCTCAGCTGCGCGATGTCGCCGTCGGCCCCGTCGATGCGCGCATGGATCGGCGAGACGAGCCGCGAAAGCGCCACGGCGTTGAAGTTTTCCGCGCCGAGGTTTGCCAGCGTGTACTGCAGCGCCTCGAGCAGGCGCGGCACAGTCTCCTCGAGCGCTGCGAGCCGCTGCTCCACGGTCTCATGCCCGGTGCGCTCCGGCAGCGGAAAGTCCAGCGGGGAAAAGTCCGTCATGTGTCACCGTCCCCTCCGCCGCGCTGCGACACGTCCGCGCGCAGCACGGCAATGGCCCGCACGAGAAATTGCGGCAGCGGTGCGCCGAGCGCCCCGGCGTTTTCAATCACGCTGCCGAGTTCCGTCAGCAGGTACCACGCCGTCACGAGCGGGCACAGCAGCACGTCATACTGCACGCCCAGCCCCGGTACGCTGCCGAGCAGCGCCCGCAGCGCAAAGTCCAGCAGCGCCGCCACGAGCACGCCGGCCACGCTGCCGGCCTTGTGCCACAGCCCCTCGCGGGCGCGGCGGCTGCTCCACGTGCCCGCGTGCAGGGCCGCAGCGCTGCCGGTGGCGTAGTCGAGCACCATGGCCAGAAACCAGGCAGCTGCCAGCCAGCCTGTCCAGCCCCAGAATGCCGTCAGCGCCGCGGCGGCCGCAGAAGCAGCCGCCTTGATCGTTGTGAGTCTGTCCATTTATGTCTCCTTTGCTTCGTCGATCATCCGCTGACAGACGATCATCGTGCGCAGCATATCCTCCGACAGGTCGAGCTTACCGTTAGCATCCCCCTGCAATACGCCCTCACGCACCATGCGCTGCAAGTCGCCGCGCGCCCATTCGGGCACATCGTCAATCGTGTTATACCGTGTCATATCCTCGTCCTCCGTGTCTGTATTTTTTGCGGCCATCGCGGCCGCGACGTCGCGCCGAAATCCGTCCATCGTGTAGCCCATGCCATAGGTATTCCACAACAGCTCAGGGTCGGCGTGGTTGCTGGCCACGCCGCGCCGGTGTCCCTCGGCGTGGCCGATGGTGACGCCGTCCGCCAGCGGATCAAGCCCAAACTGCGTGCACAGCTGCGCAAACAGCTCAACCGCCGCGCGGTACGTGCCCGTGATCTGCTCCGCGGACTCGGCATAGGGCATGCTCACGTCTGGCTCCGTCATTTCCACGCCGATGTGCGTGCCGTTGGCCGCACCGCCGCAGTGCCAGCCGCGCATCTCCCACGGCAGCGTCTGATACACCGCGCCGCTCGCCTCCAGAAACGCGTGCACGCACACGCTCTGCCCGCCCGGCTGGTACTGGTCAAAGTACCGCGCCAGCACGGCGGCGCTCGGCTGCGGCGTGCCGATGCTGTGCAGCATCAGCCCCTGCGGGCGCAGCGGCGCACCTACCTGATAGCACTTGTTCCCGGTCGTGAATACTTCGATGATGTGCATGGTTTGCCCTCACTATCATTGTGCGATTTCGTACGACTTCACATGCGCAGTCAGCCCACTCGCCTGCGCCGTCACAGTGTACTGAGCGATGTTAACGGTGTCACCGCCGACGTCCGTATGGGTAAACCTCAAGACGCTCTTGTCGGTTTCGTTTTTGGCGTTAGCGGCGATAATGTCAGGCGTATTTGCAACGGACAGTTTAATCTGACGCCCACGCTCGATTGCTTTGCGGATATCAGCATATGCAGCGCCAGTGGCCTGCCCATTGGCGTAGGTGAGCGTCAGCGGAAGAGAGACAGCATCATCCACATACTGCTTGATTGTCTTGTTCTGCACGGGGTTGGTAGATGTGTCCGACATGGCGTCGTCCACGGTTGGTATCTGCGAAATGATTTGCTGCGCCCCGACCTGAAATGCGCCATACTGCACCAAATCCGTGGTGTGGTCCGGGTCGTGGACCTTATCTGCTGTCACCTGTCCGGTGATGCCGTCGAGCTTGGTTTTGTCGTCCTTAGACATCAGACCGTTTGCGGACGTGGTCGCCACTGCTGTACCGGCTTTCGTGTCCAGCGCGGTTTTGACCACCTTGTTCTGCACGGGGTTGGTAGATGTGTCCGACATGGCGTCGTCCACGGTCACGCCGCCGCCACCACTTGCAACCTTGCTGTCTACGTATCCCTTTGTCGCAGCATAGTTGTCCGTGCCAGCGCCCGTCGGGGTGCGAAGATTTGCAATCGCTACTGGCGCATTTTCGTTTACATCTTCCAGCCTGATTTCTGCGTGTTTTTCTCCGATGTCAATCGTGCTCAGATACACACCGGCCGAGTCTGTGGCCCTCTCCTTGCGAATCATAACCGGCGATGTAAGGATTGGAGTGAACGCACTCGCCGCGTCAACATTCTCCCTCGCCTGTGCCTTCTGTGCGTCAGTGAGCGTCTGCGCCGCGTCGTATCGCACCGCCCGGTCATCGACGTACTTCTTGGTCGCCGCGTCGTCATCCTCGGTCGGCGATGCCACTTTCAGGCGGGCAATTGGCGACACACCAGTCATGGGGTCCGAGCCGTGCGAAATGCGTCCAGCGTCAGAAGCTGCTTTCTCAAAGTGGATGCCTGTGTCCGTGCTCGTCCTGCCAGTAGATACAGACCCCTCAGCGCTGACTGTAAGCCCAACGCTCAAATGACCCAAAATTTCGCCGCCCTGTGTTGACAGCTTGCCGTCCAGCGCCGCCTTGACGGCCTTGTTCTGGACAGGGTTGGTAGATGTGTCAGACATGGCGTCGTCGACGATGGTCTTGTTTGCACCCGCCTCCACGCCGTCGAGCTTCACCTTATCCGCAGCAGACATTAGACCTGCCGCGCCGGTTGTCGCTTCCGCTGTTCCCGCTTTACCGTCCAGTGCGGTTTTGACCGCTTTGTTTTGGACAGGGTTCGTACTGGTCTCGTCAAGCGTTGCGTCCACGATGGTCTTCGTTGCGCCCGCCTCGATACCACTCAGTTTGGTGTAGTTGGCAGCCGTCATCAGGCCATCGCGCTTGCTGGTCGCGGGCAGCGTGACCCCGCTCAGCTGCTCAAAACGGCGCGCAATTATGCCATTCTCCACGGCGTTTTTGGATTCAGTGTCCAGCGCGTCATCGACAGGGAAGATGGATTCTTTGGTGCGCAGCGCATAGGCTCCGTCCACGACCTGAATCAGCATCGTATCGTTTTTGACACTGACCGGGGGCAGGGAACCGCGGCTGTCGATGTACTTCATGACCACCTTGTTCTGCACAGGGTTGGTAGATGTGTCAGACATGGCGTCGTCGACGATGGTCTTGGTCGCGCCGTCCTCCACGCCGTCCAGTTTGACCTTATCCGCGCTCGACATCAGGCCGTTGGCGGACGTGGTCGCCGCCGCCGTGCCCGCTTTCGCGTTCAGCGCCGCCGTCACGGTCTTGTTCATGATCGCTGCCGTGGACACCGGCGACAGCGTGTCGTCCACGTCCACATCCTTGGCGTGCGCCTCAACGGTGTCGAGCTTGCGCTTATCCGCCGCCGACATCAGGCCGTCGGATTTCTGCGTTGCGGCCGCTCTGTCCGCCTTCGCGTTCCAGGCTGCCATTTTTCCCGCCGTGATGCCGTCAAGCACCGCAAGATTTTTGTGCGTGTGCCGTGCCTTGGTGTTGGCGGCGATCTCTTTGACCAGCCCCGGCGTTGAGGCTGTGGCACCGTTCGTGCGCTGGTACCACTTGGCGTATTCGTCGAGCGCGGCGTTAAAGAGCATCATGCTGTCGGCGTAGTGCGCCGTCTCATGCGCGGCATAGTCGCACATGGCGATGACGTAGTACACGTACAGCCGGTCAAACGGTGCGGGCACGAGCAGCTTGGTGCTGCGGTCGGTGTCCGCGTCGTAGGTGATGCACTGTTCGGGTGCCGTGCCAAGGATGCGCGTCTGGATCATGCTTTCGCACTCGTTGAGCCACAGGAGCTTTGCCGTCTCGTCCCATGCGTTCGGGCAGATGGCGTCGATGCGCGTGAGCGCCTGCTGAAGCGTTGCCATGGTCAGAGCCCCAGCGCGCCGCTCTCGGCGGCAAAGCGGGCGGTCTCGCGCTCGATGAGCGCGCCGGTGCGTGCATCCTGTGCCTCACCCTGGGCGAGCACGAGCGCGAAGCGGCGCGGGATGGTCACGTCCTCGCCGCGCGGGATGCGCACGGTCTCGCCGTTGACGGTCACAAGTTTGTCCTCCTTGTAGCTGCCGTTGTCGCGGAACAGACGCACGGTCACGGGTTCGC
>ERZ1673752.3927-NODE-3927-length-13282-cov-6.735617_pt1 | contig 13282 bp, 14 predicted proteins | sample MGYA00580195_ERZ1673752 | MGnify/ENA primary metagenome ERZ1673752 (study PRJEB41218, sample SAMN15661744) | gut metagenome | host: Homo sapiens | place: Canada: London | collected 2015-08-20/2019-03-30 | study: EMG produced TPA metagenomics assembly of...
AACAGGGCAGAATTGCAAAAGCTCTGAGGACCGTTGTAAAGGCAGCAGCTATTCGTAAAAACGAAAGAGTTACTGTAGAAATAGAATCAATAGAAGATTAAATTTAGAATATAAAATGAATTATTGGGGCCGGGCTGATGTTGCAAGAAATCGCTCAGGCTCTATTTCATAATATGGGGAGATATGGAAAAACTCATAAAAATCGGTAAATTTGTGTCGCCACATGGCGTCAAGGGTCAGCTAAAAGTTTATAATTATTCAAGAAATGATCGCTTTGAAGACCTGCCAGAGATAATAGTGGACAACAAAACAATGCAAATAGAAGAAGTCGGACATGTTAAAAGCATGGTAATTCTCAAGGTATGCGGTATCGACAGCCGAGATGCCGCTGAATCGTTGCGTGGGAAGGATGTATTCATGGAAGAAAAATACGTTGATGAACTGGATGAGGATGAATACCTAATTCGAGACCTCATAGGACTTGAGGTTTTTAAAGACAACTCTACTCCAGTAGGTAAAATTACGAATGTCCTTCAAAATGGACCATCAGACACGTATGAAATAAAGATGAATAACGGCAAAATGGCGTATATACCTGCTGTAAAAGAATTTATAAAAAATGTTGATTTGCAGGAGGGTGTTACCATTGAAACCATACCGGGGTTAATAGATGATGAAATTTAATATATTAACACTTTTTCCTGAAATGTTTACGCCTTTAAAGATAAGCATGTTGGGACGAGCGACTGAGAATGGATTGCTCGAAATTAATATCATAAATCCAAGGGATTATTCAAAGAACAAACACAAAAAAGTTGACGACTATCCATTTGGTGGGGCCCAGGGTATGGTGATGATGCCACAACCTCTTTTTGACTGCATAAGAGAAAACTCTCTTCAGAATTCAAAGATATATTATATGTCGCCGCGTGGAAAACTTCTGGACTTTGCAAAGATTAAAGAGATATCATCCACATCGGAGGCAACTGTTTTGTGCGGACATTATGAGGGCGTTGATCAGCGCGTGCTCGATGAATTTGATGTAGAGGAAATTTCGATAGGAGATTACGTACTAACGGGCGGAGAACTTGCCGCGATGGTGCTTGTAGATACGGTTGCTAGGATGATACCGGGGGTTCTTTCGGGCGAGGAATCGGCGCTAGAAGAGAGTATATATTCAGGACTTTTAGAGCATGATCAGTATACGCAGCCAAGAGATTTTGAGGGTGCATTCGTGCCAGAAGTTTTGTACAGTGGTAACCATGGTCTGATCAATCTTTGGAAATTAGAGGAATCAATGAAGATAACCCTTGAAAGACGGCCAGAGCTTCTGAGGCAGTTTTTAGAGGATGAAAATAATTGGAGCGGTCGTTCTAAGGCTGAGAAGAAAGTTATGGAAAAATATCTTCAATTGTTATAGAATATTAACAATGGGGAGATTGAGATGCGAAAAAAAAGACTTATTATAATAGCATATGTTTTTCTTTTAATTTTGCTGTATTTTGTTATATATATTTTGCCAAATCTTCTTGTTAGTCTGAAGTCAAGTTATGCGGTTCAATATGGGGAAATCGAGGTTTCACAGACGGCAAGCGGAATTATAGCGAGGGATGAGAATGTATATACGTCGGCATCATCTGGCAAAACCAATTATCTAATTAAGGAAGATGATTTGGTAAGAGTTGGAACTAAAATTTTAGAGGTTGATGGCAGCAAAATAGACTGCGATGAAGAACTCAGAAAACTTTCAAAGAAAGTCAAAGATGTCTCTGTTGCGACAGGGGATTATACTGCACAGTACGATGGTTTGGTGGCTTATTGCTGCGATGGCAATGAATCGAAGTTGAGGCCAGATAAAGTTGATCAAATTTCTGAAAGCACGATAAACAATATTAAAGATGGGGCAATAGTGAATCTTAAACGAAGAGAAGTTGCAAAGAAGGAACCCGTTTTTAAAATTGTCAACAGGTCAAATTGGAACTTAGTTTGCTTTTTGAAAAAACAGCCACACATAGAATATAGTGAGGGCAGCGGAATAAAGGTTGGTATCGAGGGTGCATCAGGCAAATCCTCGGTTATTATGGTTATACAGTCAGCTAAACTAGATAAGAAAAGTGGAAAGATTAAGCTTGTGCTTTCATCTGACAGATACTATAACGGCATGACGTCGGATCGAAGAGTTAAGGTGAAACTGGTAGACAGCGTTAATAAGGGGCTTATAATCAAAAATACAAGCATAATTAAAAACAAAAAAGGGCAAAAGGGTGTTATGGTCAAAAACAAAGTTGGAGACTATGTGTTTAAACCTATTAATGTTATAGCGACAGATGGTGAAAACTCTGTTGTTGCCAATAATTTGTTTTATGATAAAAAAGGCAAGGCTGTAGATACAATTGTTACCTATGATATTATTTTGACCCGTCCTTAGAGCAATTCTCAAAGTGATGGAGTCGGGGAGGTTATGGAGATGAGTATTAAAGAAAACATTCAAAAAATCAACGAGGACATAGCTAAATTTGCAGATGATGCTCAAAGGCCCTCAGGTGACGTCAAACTTATCGCAGTTACAAAACTTCACAGTCCAGAAGAAATCAACGAGGCTATCAGATGTGGAGTCACAGATATCGGCGAAAATAAGGTCCAGGAAATACAGGAAAAATATGATAAAGTCAACCAGGTAAATTGGCATTTAATTGGACATTTACAGAGAAATAAGGTAAAATATATTATAGACAAAGTCTATATGATTCATTCAGTTGATTCATTTAAACTTGCAGAGGAAATCAACAAAAGAGCTGAGCAGCATCAGATTACGATGAAGATTCTGATTCAAGTTAATGCGGAAGGTGAGGAAAGTAAATTTGGTATTAATCCAGGTGAACTTGACGAACTGATCTCGGAGATTCAAGAAAACTGCAAAAATATTGAAATTTGCGGACTTATGGGGATAGCACCTTTTTATGATAATCCTGAAGATGCAAGGCCTTGTTTCAGAACTGTTAAGCAGCTGTTTGATAAGTACAAGTATGATGATAGGGAGAGGGTGAATTTCACGACGTTATCTATGGGAATGTCGGGAGATTTTCCTCAGGCCATCAAAGAAGGATCGACACATGTTCGAATCGGAACAGCTATTTTTGGCGCAAGAGACTATAGATAGGATATTATATCCATTGGAATATTAAAAATAAACGGGAGTTAAGGAGAGAGAATTATGGGATTTTCAGATTCAATTAAGAAGTTTATAGGTATTGAAGAGGATGAAGTTTTTGTACCTGAAGAAGAAGTTGCAGCTGCAAGAGAGGACATACTTTCAAGCAAGAAGAGAGAAAGTGTTGAAAGAAAGCCTCTTTCAGAGACAATCTCGACCTCTAATCCTTACAAGAATAGCAGCAAAAGATTTTCAACAGCAAATACGAGTGCATTCAAACTTGTTGTAATTGAACCTAAGTCATTTGATGAGTGTCCTAGATTAGTTGATAGCTTGATGAGCAAGAGACCTATTATTGTAAATCTTGAGAAATTAGATCAGGAACTTGGTAGAAAGATTTTTGACTTCCTCAATGGTGCAACATATGCGCTAAAGGGTAATGTGAGGAAGGTTACAAACAGCATTTTTATTTTCACTCCATCAAATGTTGATATCAATGGTGAAGAGCCATCAGGAGATGTAGATTTTGGCTTTGAGGCTAAAGATAAGAATCCTTGGAGATAGGTGGCTTTAATTGACATTAGTACTGATAATCATTTCGTGGGTATATAGATTGTTCTATTGGGCTCTCATAGCTAGGGCATTGATGAGTTTCATGCATGCTGATTACGACAGTCCGATAACTAGGATATACCAAGTTTTAGTTCAGGTTACAGAAATTGTCGTATCACCGTGCCGAGAACTTTTATATAGGCTTGGAGTGAGAACGGGACCCTTTGACTTTTCTATATTGGTTGCATTTATTTTGCTTAGGATTGTGTACCGCATAGTTGCAACTATTTTGATTGGAGGGTGGGGACATCTTGCTCTTTTGTAGAGATTTATTAGAGGTTTTGAATGATTTCGACTATTGATATTGAAAAGAAGGACTTTACCAAAGCTTTCAACGGATACAACAAGGACGAGGTTGATAATTTTTTAAATCGTATAATAATTGATATTGAAGAATATCAGCAGACCATTGCCAAGCTTAAGTCTGAGCAGGAGGCGCTGAGAGATCAGTTGTCGGAATATAATAAACAGCAGGGCAATTTGACGGATACGCTTGCATCGGCAAAGAACTTACTGGCTGACATCTCAGAGAGTGCTGAGAAGCGAGCGGCTTTGATTTTGAAAAATGCAGAAACCGAGGCGAGTACAATTGTTAGTGATGCAAAGGTGTCGGTTGCAAACAGCACCAGGGAACTTGAGATGCTGAAAAGTCAAATAAGTCATTTTAAAGAGAGATACAGGAAGATGCTCCAAGATGAGCTTGATAGCTTTCAGGATGACAGCACAATTTTCCTGAACGAGATGGAACAAGCCTTTATACCAGCCTCAATGTCGGTTCAGAAGGTTTCAACATATGGATCAGATCAAAAAACTGATGCGAAAACATCTAAGTTTTCTCAAGATAATGCCCCAAAATCGAATATGAATAAGGAAATTGACTTTTCATATTTAAACGATAATAAAGGAACAAAAGTGCTTTGATATAGCGGGGGTTTCCCCGCTTTTTGTTTTGTATAGTAAAAATTTTGCGCATTCAACATGCCATATTAAATTTTTAGATTAATGGAGACTGGGAAAAGATTAAATAATGGATAAAAACACTAATAAGGTAATGCTGAGAAAAAATTATATATTTGCAATTGCTCTATGCTTATTTGTTTTATTGTTTGATTTTTATACAAAATATGTAGTGAGAAGTGATGCAAGATTCGTCAAAGGGATTCCTCTTATACCAGATCTTGTCAACTTAATTTATGTGAAAAATGAGGGCGCTGCATTTAGTATGCTGAGCGGATACAGGGTCGCATTGATAGCGATTTCTTCAATTGCGATAATTGTGGGGATATATGCAATTGCAAGGTTATACCGTGATAATCAAATCGTCATACTCGCTATTTCTATGGTTATTGCCGGTGGAATGGGCAACTTGATTGATAGAATTGTGTTCGGATTTGTGACCGACATGATTAGTCTTTCCTTCTTTCCGCCCGTGTTTAACGTGGCAGACATCGCAGTTACACTTGGATGTGTAATTTTGATAATTTACATTGCAATATTTGACTCTTCAAAGAAGAAATCATGAGGAAAGCTAAATGAGGCTTGATCTTAAACTTGTCCAGATGTACCCCTCAATCTCAAGAAGTAAATGTCAAAGATTGATTGCCGATGGGGCTGTCACACTGAACGGACGAAGGACAACAGAAAAAGATAGAAAAATAAACATCTCGGATGAGGATGAGATAATTTTGTTAGATACGAGTATAATTGAACTCGATGCACAAAATACCGCACCTGAGCCAATCAAGATGGATTTGGATATCGTCTATGAGGATGAATATCTCATGGTGGTAAATAAGCCTAGAGGCATTGTGGTTCACCCTGGGTCAGGAACAATCGATCCCACACTTGTGAGCGGTATTTTGTATCACTGCGGGGCAGATCTATCGGATGCTGGAGGTTGTGATCGTCCTGGCATTGTGCACAGGATTGATAAGGACACGAGCGGTCTTTTGATGGTGGCTAAGTCCAATCAAATCCATGACGCTCTGAAAAAGCAGCTGAGTAAGCACTCTATTACGAGATCATACATTGCATTGGTACATGGAAATTTTGCCGAAAATGAAGGGTATATCGATAGTCCCATAATCCGAGATCCAAAGAATCGTATAAAAAAAGCAGCATTAGATGAAGCAAAGATACGGGCTTCTTTAAAAAACAAGAATAATTATGACGCGAAAAAATTGGATGAAGCATATTATGACTTTATTAAAAATAGTAGATCTAGGGAAGCATATACAAGTTATAAGGTGATAGAAAGTTTAAATGGCTTTTCACTACTTCGGTGTACGCTCAAAACAGGCAGGACGCACCAGATTAGGGTGCACATGGCATCAATTGGACATCCGCTGGTGGGTGATCCTCTCTATGGACTTAAGAAAACACCTTGGAGAGAAGAGGGACAGATGCTCCATGCTGCAATCCTGGGTTTTGTCCATCCAGTGAGGGAGGAATACCTAGAGTTCTCAGTGACACCGCCAGAGGACTTCCAGAAAAAAGTATCGAAGATAAGGGGAGGACAAAAAAAGAGGCATTAGCCTCTAATTTTACCGGTGCTACGAGTTAAATGCAGGATAGCCGGATTTTGTAATTAAAATTGGATTCCTTAATATGACAGATTCATAATACTAAACTTTTTTAATGTAGTTTATACAATCCTTGCAAATATATCTGTTTTTAAAGAATTGCAGTTTGTTCGAACTATTACAAAGTTCACAGCTATTTTTCATACTTCCTCCTTTTTAAATTATTTTTATTCCGGTAGACCAATAATAATATTTGAGTAAGAGCCAATCAACCTGAAATGAGCAGAATGTATAATTTTGATATCTAATTGTTAGATTTTGATATGAGGAGGTTAAACTATAATCATGTTTGAAAATTTTCAACTTACTAACAAACCCGTTAAGATTGCAGGATATGATTTTCCCTGTGAAAATCCAGAAGCTATTATGCTGATTGTTCACGGCATAGGAGAATATGCTGGCAGATATACTAGAATGGCAAAGTCATTATCTGAAAAACACATCAAGGTGTATTCCATGGATTTGCCAGGGCATGGTATATCTGGGGGTGTCAGGGGTGATGCTGCACCACGTACCGATGTTTTGGGATGCATAGATGAACTCATCAATTACGCAAGGAATAAATTCCCTGACAAGCCAATTGTTTTGTATGGGCATAGCATGGGTGGAAATATTGCGCTTGATTATAAGTATCGTGGTGAACAATCAGACGTGCCCTCGGCTTTTATAATTTCGGCTCCTTGGATAAAACTTGTTAGACCTGTACCAAAGCCTCTTTACTTAATGATTAAAGCCGGTTCGAAGATCATGCCTAAGGCCAAGATAAAGTCCGAATGTGATGAGAAAGACCTGGGCAACCTGATTTACGTTAAGCCATACGCGAGCAATCCGCTAGTCCACGGCTATATTACGATGAGATGTGCATATCAGGGATTTGAAATAGGAAAGGCAATTGAAAACGGCACGTGGAAGGACTACGGAAAGAGCAATGGCAAGCCATTTTTGTTAATGCAGGGTACAGAAGACAAACTCTGCGATGTTAACGGTGCGAGGGCTCTGGCGGAGCAAAATAGAAACACTCCAGGATTTGAATATGTAGAATGGCCTGGATATTATCATGAGATCCATAACGGCAGCATGGTGGTAACTGGCGATGATGTTATTGAAAAAATAGGAGATTTTATTGTCACGAATATTATAAATAAGTAGTTGACAAAATACCCTAAATAGATGTAATTTGCGAAGATGAAAGCAGATGACGCGGACAGATGTTGTCTAGCGTTAAAATTGAGGAATAATATGATTGAAGATAATAAAAGTTGCATGTTTGAGGATCTAAAATCAACGAAGGAATATGAAATTCTGATGATGAGATATGATTCTGCGATCAGGGAGGTAGCAACCAAACTTGAGATTTTAAATAGCGAATTATCACTGGTCAGGGATGAGAGTCCGATATCGTCCATTCAATCGCGAAGAAAGAAGGACTTAAGTATTTTGGAGAAACTCATCAGACAGGGGAACGATATTTCGCTTGAATCGATAGAGGAAAATTTAAATGATGTCGCCGGAATTAGGGTGATTTGTTCATTTGTAGATGACATTTACAGGGTGGCAAGAATGCTGGCAAGGCAGGATGACATCAAGGTCGTTATGATAAAGGACTATATCAAGAAGCCAAAACCAAACGGATACAGAAGTTATCACATGATTGTAGAGATTCCAGTTTTCTTTTCCAACGAAAAGAGACCAATGAGGGTAGAGGTTCAGATTAGGACAGTTGCTATGAACTTTTGGGCGAGCCTCGAACACCAAATCAAATATAAGCACAATGTTAAGGAGGCTGAAAAGATTGGCAGAGACTTAAAGGATTGTGCTGATACTATTGCAAATACTGACTTAAGAATGCAAAAAATAAGAGAGGCGCTTAAGGGCGACTTGGAATCTTCGGAGTGATCCAGATTGTCTTATTGTTTTTGAAGATTACCATTCCAGGTTTTGCACCGCTTGGTTTCTTGACATATCTAACTTCTGTATAATCTACAGGTACATTTTCGGATGCTTTTCCTTTACTGTGGTAGGCTGCGACGCCTGCTGCAGTTTTTATTTCTTCAGGGAAGTTTTCCTCCATTGAAGATAAATCAATGCCTCCTGTTTGTAGAATCACATGAGAGCCAGGTATATCTTTGGTGTGAAACCAAATATCGGATTTTGAAGCCATCCTTAGTGTTAGAACGTCATTTTCTTTGTTATTCCTTCCAACAATAATTTTACGGCCAGTAGGCAGGGCAAATACTAGTGGGTTATTTATTTTTCCATTGGAAACCGAACTCTTAACCGATTTTGATTTATTTTTACTTCTGCCATTTTTTCCAAAACTGCGACCCTTCAAATAACCTTCGTCGATAAGTTCATCCCTAATATAATCTATTTCCTTAATTTCAGTTGCTCTACTGAGGTGATCAATAACTGTATCTACATAGGCAATCTCAGCTTTAACACTTTCAATCATAGGCTGCTTTTCCTTAATAGTGTTCATAGCTTTACCATATTTTTTATAATAATTCTGTGCATTTTCGCTGGGAGAGAGCTTCGGATCAAGTCTAATGTCAACCGTAGAACCATCATAATAGTTGACTATATGAGCCATCAATTCACCTTTTTTTATATTATGAAGATTTGCAGTTAGCAGTTCACCGTATAATCTAAGATGTTCAGATCTTTTGGCCTTGAGGACATCTTCCTCCATCCTTTGAAGTTTAAGACCAAGCTTTTCCCTCACAGAGTTGATTTTCTTAAGCAGATTGGATTCCGCCTGCTGCATTAAATTTGTCTCTTTTTTATGTTCGAAGAAGTAATCAACGCCTGCACTTGGTGAATCGAATGACTTAATCTCGGAAAGAATTCCGTCCATTGGTACAATGTGAAAATCAATAAGTTTCTTACCGTTAGAGTAAATTTTCGTTTGGCTATTGAGATCTTTGATTTGGGCGATAATATCCCTGAAAACATCAAATCCTAGTAACGCGATGCTTTCTGCGGCCCTAGGTGATATTCCTCCGACCTTATCCATTATATCATTTGAATCTTGCCAATTTACAGAAACAAGATGTCCATTCTCCTCGTTCGAATCTGACATTCCGAGCAGTTCTTTAAATCCCGTTTTCCCTTGAGATGGAGGATAATTGTATATAAGTCCAGGCAAAATCTGTCGTGCCCTGTTTACATCGATCGAAACTCTTTTGATGCTGTCGATAATCCGCCCATCATTCAAATTTACTAAGATGATATTGCTGTGTTTTCCCATAATTTCAAATATCAGCCTTTTAGAAACCGTAAAGCCGAGCTCATCGAGAACCTGAAAATCTATTTCAATTATTCTCTCTGAACTATTTTGTGCAATCCGGCTAATCCTACCACCCTGAATGTGCTTTCGCAAAATCATACAAAATATCGGTGGTTGCTGGGGATTTTCGAATTCTCTCTGTGTTAGGCAGATGTGTGGAGCATTCCCTGATGCGGATGCGTAAAGCCTGAAACGGCCGTCTTTTGTGTGGATGACAAAAACAAGACTCTCGCTTTCTGGCTGATATATTTTTTCAATCTTCCCCAGAGTCAACTTCTGCGATAATTCCTCAGAAATAGCCCAAGTCATGATACCGTCAAATGCCATTGTACATCCTCCTAAAAATTCTAAAATGCGCGCATGAAAAATGCTTTATGTGATAAACACAATTGGAATTTTATCATAAGATTGGTTATAATTAAAGGCAGATAATATCAGGAGGAAGCAAAATGATTAAAAGTATGACAGGCTACGGCCGGGGAGAAGTCAAAACTCAAGATTATCACATTTTGGTCGAACTTAAGAGCGTTAACCATAAATATAATGACTTCACATTCAGAATGCCCAAGTCTTTCGCATTTGCAGAAGAGCAAATGAGGAAAACCATAAGGAATAAACTGCATAGAGGCAAGGTCGACGTAATGATGACAGTTGAAAATTTGTCTGATAAGGAGTTTGAAGTTCGCGTTAATACCAAACTTGCCAAGGAGTACATAGAGAAAATTGAGTCTCTGTGCGAAGCTTGCAACATTAATGATAGACCCGGAATTGAGATGATCACAAAATTTCCAGACGTTATGACGGCAATGCCACTTGAGGATAATCAGGAAGCACTCCTTGAAGCCATAGTTGAAGCAACTGAAAATGCAACAAAACAGCTTGATGAGATGAGGACTAAGGAAGGCAGGGTTCTTGCGAATGATCTAAACTTCAGGGCTGCGAATCTCAAAAAGATAGTGGCGGATATGGCACCTATAGCGGAAGAAATTCCAGATTTATACAGAGAAAAACTTTCCGAGAGGATTACGAAAATCCTTGATAAGACTGGTATTAGCGATACAAGTTTGTCAGAGGAAAGAATCGCCACCGAGGTTGCGATTTTTGCGGACAAAGCAAATGTCGATGAAGAGCTTACTAGGCTAACAAGCCATATTTTGCAGATAACTAATCTAACAAAATCAGACAATTCTACTGACGGAAGTGTTGGGAAGAAACTGGATTTTCTAGCACAGGAGCTTAATAGAGAAGCCAATACCATTGGCTCGAAAGCAAACAGCCTAGACCTAACTAATCTAGTACTTAAAGCAAAGGCTGAGATCGAGAAAATAAGGGAACAGGTACAGAATATCGAATAGTATAATTTTGTGCTCAGCCACATAAAAAATCAGATACATTTAATATCAGGTCATAAAAATATTTAGCGTTTTTGACCTGATATCTTTATTTTAAGTGAAAAATGTGGTATAATATTGCTCGTTATGTTGTTATTTTAGAAATTTTTTTACTTTTTATATAAAAACAACATTTCAAATATAATGAAAGGAAAAAACTATATGGAAAAAGAAAAACAAATAGGTGAATTCAAGCCCTTTATTTCTGCGGACAGAGTTGTACCCGAGTTTACTGCAGTATCCATTATTATTGGTATGTTGCTTGCAGTTCTGTTCGGTGCAGCTAATGCCTATCTAGGTCTGAAAGTTGGAATGACAGTTTCAGCATCTATACCTGCAGCTGTAATTTCGATGGGAATTATAAGAGTTATATTAAAAAGAGATTCTATTTTGGAAAACAATATGGTTCAGACCATAGGTTCTGCAGGAGAATCACTTGCAGCGGGTGCTATTTTTACGCTACCAGCTGTATTCATGTGGGCGCAAGACGGAATAGGAACCGTTCCATCTTACACGGTTATCGCATGCGTTGCTATCGCAGGAGGCTTACTTGGAATTGTATTCATGATTCCACTTAGAAAGGCACTTATCGTTAAGGAGCATGGTTCATTGCCATATCCTGAAGGGACAGCTTGTGCAGAGGTTCTTATCGCAGGAGAAGAGGGTGGAACTAAGGCGAGCACAGTATTTGCAGGTCTTGGCATTGCAGCTCTCTATAAATTTGTCGCCGATGGAATGAAGTTATTCCCAAGTGAAGTCGATTATGAGGTTAAGGCTATACCAGGTTCAGGAATCGGTATGGACGTTCTACCAGCACTTGCTGGAGTAGGATATATATGTGGACCACTTATCTCATCTTGGATGCTTGCTGGTGGTATAGTTTCGTGGTTTATAATCATGCCACTTATCAAAACTTTTGGAGGAGACACTGTTCTTTATCCAGCAGATGCACCAATTTCAGAACTTGGCTACTGGGATTTGTGGGATAATTATATCAGATATGTAGGAGCAGGTGCTGTTGCTGCAGGAGGTATATTCTCACTGATTAAATCTCTGCCACTTATCTTTAAAACATTTGCAGAGAGTATGAAGAGCCTTAAAGCCGGCGTTGATGGCATCACTATTGACAGAACATCTAAGGATCTTAGTTTTGCACCTATCATAGTTATGCTAATTGTCGCTGTTGTAGTGCTTGTAGGGTATCCTGCTATACCGATTGACTTTGTAAGTGCTATACTCATTGTTATATTCGGATTCTTCTTTGCTACAGTATCATCTAGAATGGTAGGCCTTGTAGGATCTTCAAACAACCCAGTTTCTGGTATGGCTATAGCAACTCTACTTATTGCAACCTTAGTTCTTAAAGAAGTTGGAGAGACTGGTCCTAATGGAATGGCTGCTGCCATCATGATCGGTACAGTAATTTGTATAATTGCAGCAATGGCTGGAGATATGTCTCAAGACCTTAAGACTGGATACATCGTTGGAGCTACTCCATACAAACAGCAGTGGGGTGAAGTTGTCGGCGTTCTATCATCAGGCCTTGCAATCGCAGGTATTTTGTACTTGCTGAACGAAGCTTGGGGATATGGTGGAAAAGAACTTCCTGCGCCTCAGGCAACTCTTATGAAACTTGTAATAGAGGGTGTAATGGGATCAAACCTTCCTTGGGGAATGGTATTCACTGGAGTGTTCATCGCTGTTGTGCTTGAAATCCTTCAGATTCCTGTTCTACCAGTTGCAATCGGTGTGTATTTGCCTATTCACCTATCTACGCCTCTCATGTGCGGTGGCCTTCTTAAATTATATCTTGAGAAGAAAGAGCATAAGAGTGCTGAAGAAAAGGAAATGCAGATTACTTCTGGAGTTCTATATTCATCAGGACTTATCGCAGGTGAAGGCTTGCTCGGTATATTGCTAGCCGTATTTGCAGTTATAAAAATCAATGGCAAGAGTATTGGCGAGATCATTGATATATCTGGAAAACTAAATTTAAGTCCAGAGGTTGGCAATTTAGTAGGACTGGCATTCTTTGCAGTTTTGCTAGTAACTATTTATCTATTTGCAATCAAGAAACATGATACTAAGAAGGTTAATCTAGACTAAGGGTGTGGATATCACAGATAAAAACGCTATATAATGATATATTAAATTATTGAATTGTAGATATGAAAAAAAAGAAAAATGAGAATTATCTCGACAATGTCCCCGTTATAAACGGGGATATTTGTTGGGAGGAAGATGATGATCAGCTTATAGT
>ERZ1673752.3928-NODE-3928-length-13277-cov-7.180532_pt1 | contig 13277 bp, 10 predicted proteins | sample MGYA00580195_ERZ1673752 | MGnify/ENA primary metagenome ERZ1673752 (study PRJEB41218, sample SAMN15661744) | gut metagenome | host: Homo sapiens | place: Canada: London | collected 2015-08-20/2019-03-30 | study: EMG produced TPA metagenomics assembly of...
CCTGTTGCAAGTATTACTCCTATTATATTTAAAAATGCAGATATTGCTAAAAATAATATTGCTTTAATAATCCACCAAAGGATTGATACTATAAATGATAGTGGGGTTTTAAATATATCCCAAACTTGGCTATCATCACTTATTCCATCTTGTGATACAGATGGTGGATTTATTGTTGCTGATATGTCTGTTATATAGTTTTCACTTTTAAAATCTGTTTTTTTAGCTTCTATTATTTTTTTATTATTAAAGTTTTTTAAAGTGCATAAAGTAATAAGCATTAGAATTATAATACTTATTACTTTTATTTTTTTATATGATTTATCTAATTTAATTGTTTTATTTTTCATATTTTATAATTGCACTTTCTATTTTTTATAAAAATTATTTAATAAATTATTAAGATCTTTTCTTCTTTCTTTTTCATCTATTTTATTTTTTTTCTTTATATCTACTTTTATGCCTTTTTTTGTCTTTTGTTTATTATTTTTATATTTATATGCACCTTTATACATATTAAGTGCATTATCTGGTTCTTTTAGTGCATCTAAAATTTGAGATTTTTTGTATATTTCATCCATATATTTTCCGTGTAAAGTATCTACCGATTTTTCTATTTGTTTTGAATTTTTTTGCCAAATTGATACAATATCTCCTATTTTTCTATCTTCAAACTCTTTTGTTTTTTGAATTTTTTCTCTTTCGTATTTGTCTATAATTTTTCTTTCTTTTGGACTTAAGTATTTTTTCTTATATTCTGGATTGTATAAATCTTTTTCACTTAAATTTTCTGCTGCCTTTTTTACTTTTTCTATTTTCTCTTCATCAGATATATTTTCTTTTAATACTTCTTTTATTTTACCTTCTAAAATAGATTTTTTAAATCTTTCATTTATATTTAATGCATCATTGTATTTTCTTACTCCCATGCTTCTTAAAATTTCAACTTCAACAGTTTCTTCAAATATATTTGTTATATCTAAAACATTTTTAGAAACATCATCTTCTATTTCTTGATCTTTTTTAAATTCAATTTTCTTTTTTAGCACTTTATTTAAATTTCCAGATTCAATTTCTTTTAATACTTCTTTAATATTTTTATCTTTATATTCATCTATTGTTATTTTTAAACTTTCACCAGATATTTTTTCTTTTTCTATTTCTATTTCTTCTTTTATTTTATCTACTGATAAATAATCTAATTTATTAGTATTATCTGCTATTAATTTTTCAACTTCTCTTTTATCCAAACCATCTATATTTTCTACTTGATTTATTTTATCAGAAATTAATTTATATATTCCGTCTTGTGTACCTTTTTTTATTTTTGCAATTTCTGCATCACTTTTATCGTATAATTTAGCTTCAAGTATTTTCTTTTCAGATTTACTTTTTATTTTTAATACTTCTTCATATATTTCTAATCTAGAATATGAATTATTTAAAATTTTATCCATTTCTTTTGTATTTAATAAATCTAAGTCTCCATCCATATTGTTTGAAATTCTAAAATATGTTTTTGCATATTTACTTTGCTCTTTAATGTCTTTTTCCATGTCTAAAACATTTAAAGCTCTAATTTCTTCTAATATTTTATTTTGTTCTCTTCTTAAATCTGCTTCTTTTCCAAGCATTCTGTCTGGATCTGTATAATTTTTTGTAACCGCTATTAATTTTGCTCTTTTAATACCTTTTTTATCTATGTCTGGAACTGCTTTTAAAATATCTTCATATTGGATTTCAATTATTTCTTTTTCAGCATTTTCTAAAATTTGTTTTGCATTTTTATGAGAAACATAGCCTTTATTAAATTTAATTCTTGAAATTAATTTTTGTCTGACTCCTGGTTTTCTTAATTTTCTGTTTGGAGCTACATAATTATCCCAATTTGATTTAAATGTTTTTAGTGTACCATTTTTATTATTATTTAAAAGTAATTGTCCTGCAAGCGCCTTTTTAAAACCAGATCTATTATTTAAGTCCCCCAAAAGTGCTGGCACTGCAATTGCTGCTCCTACTAAGGTTAATCCTGTTTTTAATCCATTCATTAAAATATCTTTATTTTCTTTAAATTTATCTCCTTCGATTCCAAAAGCTTTACCTATTTTTCTAAAATATTGTTCTGAACCTGGTTTTATTATTTCATATTTCTTTGTTTCCGGATTATATGTTTTTATTGGTTTTAAAATTCTGTAATTTCCATTTTCATTAAGAAATGGTGTTTTATCTCCAAATGCTTCTAATATTTTAGCTTTTTTGATTTTTTTATCTCTTTTTTTTATTTCATCTATCGACAAATGTTTTGAAAATTCTGGATCTTTTCTTAGAAGCTCTTCCAAAGAAACATCTGATGCATTTATTTTATATTCTTCCATTATGTTTGGATCACTTAAAATTGTATTAAGATCAAGTGTACTATACATTGAAAGTTTTTCTTTCAAATTATCTGGCATATTCATTCCGCTATTTTCAAAACTTTTTTCAATTTGTTTTATTAAATCTTTTCTTCTGTTTATTTCATCTTCTGTAAGATTTAATTCTTCATTATTATTTTTCTTATTTTTTATTGCATCATTTACGAATAGTCCAAAATTAACACTATTTCTTATTGTTCCGCCAACAACCGTATCTGCTGCTTTTCTAACAGTTTTCGTTGTTTTTCCTAATATATTTTTAGTATTTTTTCGTATATTAGATAAATTTACCCCTGTAAGTTCACTTCCTAAAAGCACACTTTGCATAGCATCCATTTCACTTAATGGATCTGTTTTTAATGTATCATTTATAGCACTTTTACCTCCTGAAGAAATGTTAAATATATCTTTTAGATATTTTGGCATTTCGTATAATAAAGTGTGAAGTCCTATTAAGATTACAAAGTTAACTAATGAAATGTCTTTTAATAATTTAAACACAATTATCATTATAAATGTGTATAAAGCAGCATGGATTGTTTGTAAAAATACTAGATATGTTATTTCTTTCATCCAGCTTTTTATTGAATTTCTATCACCAGGTGTTCCTTTAAATACATTTGAAAGTATTTGGAATGTATTTGAAACAGGTCCTAAAACTGCAAGTACTAATAGATATATAAGTCTTTTTAAATATATAAATGAGAATTTTATTGTATCCCAAACTAATATTAAATAAAGTATTGCTGCTGGAACCCCTATACTAAATTTATTATCATATGCTCTTGTTCTTATAGTTTCATATATAGATGCAGTTTTATTTAAGATCCCATCATCTAAATATTTTTTTGCAAGATCTGTAAATATAGTTAAAAAGTATGCATTTAATTTAATTATTAAAAATACATAAAATACTGAAAATAGTAATGTTCCAAATCCTTTTAACCAATCAACCATAAATTCTTTAAGCATAGCTTTTTTATTTGCTGTTTGTTTTATTAAAAGTGATATAACTGCACCTATTAATGCAAAAAGCATTAATACTATTGCTATTGCAAATATTGCATAATATATGCCTGCATAATTTTTTCTAAGAACACCTACTGCACTTTCTTCATAATTTGGAGCTTGTGCTGTATATTCTGTAGCAGTTCCTGCATTTCCAGCTATTTCTGCTCTTCTATTTATTTCTTCAATTTCTTGTCCTGTACCTGTTAATCCTTGCATTCTTTCACTTGCTTTTGCTGGATCTACAAAGAAATCTATATTTAAAAGTTCTACTCTTCCATAAATAATATTTTCAACATTAACAGATCTTCTAGGATCTACATAAAGGTCTGAATTTGTATTTCTTTTTATATATGTATCTTCACCTGAAATTGCATTAAATGTTTGTGTTATCATTACTTCAAAAAGAGATGCATAACCAATTATAGGTAGTTTTACTGCTACATTTACTATTAAAGTTATTAAAAATTTACCAATTGAAGCAATGAAATTTATTACCATGCCAAGTTCAGTATTTCTTGCACTATAATTTCCTTGTGGTGCTCCTTGATAAAAAAAGTTACTGTTTGTTATTACATTCAGCCCATTTGTTTTATATCCAGATCCATAATCTCTAGGCGTGCGGCCACCGCCGTTTCCACCGCTAGATCCGCCACCATCATTATTTTCTGGCCCTGCTTCTGGTCCTGGTTTAATCTTTCCATCATAAGAAACATATTTTTGAGGGTTTTGTGGTTTTCCATTTACATGTACTTCAAAATGCAGGTGAGGACCTGATGATTTTCCAGTGCTTCCAACTTTTGCAATTGTCATACCTTGTTTTACTTTATCTCCTACTTTTACAAGATTTGCTGAGTGATGCTGATATATAGTACTATATGTTCCATCATGTTTTATCTTTACAAATTTGCCGCGATATTTGTTTGTACTAACAGTAACAACTTCTCCATCTGCTGATGCAACAATCGGAGTTCCTGTAGGGGCTGGAATATCTATTCCCATATGATTACTACTACCTATTTTTACTCTTCTTGGGCCAAAAGGTGAGCTTATATGGCTATGTCCTGGAAGTGGCCAAATAAAAGTTATTGCATTTGATTCTGTTGAAAGTATTCCAGAAAGTAAGAACAATATTAATGTTAATATTGCAATTATTCTCTTATATTTATATAAATTTGACATTTTTCTTTCAATATTGTTCATATTTCACTTTCCTTGTTTTAATTATTAATATTTAAAGTTTTACCATTAAAATATATTGTTTTTGTATCAAAGTTGTAGTATTCAAGTATTATGTGGTTTTTGCTGTCTTCTTTGTTATATATTTTTTTTGTATTTGTACCATCTATATTTGTTGTATATATTCCATCATTATCTAATATATATATAATTATATTATTATCAAATATTACTATGTCTGCATTTCCTGATACATTAAGTTTATGTTTCGGGAATTTATTTGTTTTTGATTTTATTATTACATTTCTAAATCCAAAATTTGTTTCTCTAGATGATTCTTCATAATATACTTCTACATCTTCTGGAATATATCCGCCCTTTTCCCCATTTATTTCCGCATTTAAAATATCTTTTATTTCAATCGCTCTTTTTTCTCTTATCTTTCTTTCACCTTCTCTGTATAGCTCTTCTGTTAAAGACAATCTTCTTTTTTCTAAATATATTTCATTTTTTTTGCTTAATTCATCTATGTCTTTTTGTTCGTAATTTTCAGATTTTATAAAATTGTTAAAAAGATAAAGTCCATTTGTTTTACCATCTTTTGTAAATTTAATTCTTGCGCCTAGATCAAAATAATCTAAAACTACATAATCATTATCATAGTCATATCTATAATATACTGGATTTTCTTTCGTAATGTCTGTTACCATTTTCTTTAAGTCTTTGTCTTTTAAAAATTCTTTATATTTTTCTAATATATTGTAATATTTATTTTTATCTGCTTCTTTGTTTTTATAAACATTTATTGTTTTTTCTTCAATATTAAATGCAACATCAATTCCATCTAAAATATATAAATATATTTTTTCATATTTTACATTTGGATTCCCTATTTTTTTTACAATTTCTTTTTCATCAGCCCCTGGATATATCCCGCCTATTACTGGAGCATTATATTTTTCTGAAAATTTTGCAGCAATTATTTTCCCCATTGCTTCTTTTATTTCAATTCCTTGACTAAATATATTTTTATATCCATCAATTTCTGCTTCTACTGGCCCCAAATCTTTTTTTCTAAGTGTTCCATTTTTTATTTTTTCTGCTTCTTTACTATTTATTAGTATATCTCTTTCGGAATCATCTTCTATTTTTGGAAATAAATCTTCTGTTTTCTTTTTTTCGGTTTTTGTATTTTTTTTACTTGGAGTTTCATAATTAATTTTTTTATTTTTTGTTTTTTTACTTGCAGAAGTTGATATTATGATTAGTAATATAACTATAATAAATAATGCTAAAAGCTTTAAAATTTCTTTTATTTTTTTGTTTTTATTCATTTATTCTCCATTTTTCTCTTTTTCTTTTTTCAGCTTATCCAATCTAGATTTATTTGCTCCTGCACTAAAGCTATAATCATCTGTTGATTTAACACCAGTAATTCCTCTCATATCAAATGCTTCTTTAATTACTTTTTCTATTTTTCCGAAGAAAAGTAAAAATAATAATCCAAGTATTGGAGCTTTTTCTGCAAGCCCTCCCATAGCAACTGCAAAAATTGTATACATTCCAGCATACAGAGGCATTATAAATGCAAGCCTAATTATTTCTTTTGCCCAAGATGAAAACACTTGCGTTTTCCCATCATTAAATTTATCTACTGCATATGTTATTGATATAAATGGTGAAACAATTGTTAAAAATGCAATTGTTAAAAATCTTTTTGTAAATATAATTATAAATTTTCCATGTAGTACAACTAATATTATAAATGATATTGTATTAATTAATTTCTTTGTTGGTGATGTAAAAAATTCTTTTACATCAAAAAAGCTATATATTATTACTTTTTCAAAATTCAAAACATCTTTATTTAAAAGAGCTTTTTCAACTGAATATATAATTTCAGTTAATAAATCTGAAGCAAAAAGTACTACTGCAATAAAAATATGTACCATAAATGCAAGCCCTAATGAAATAAAAATATCTGTTAGAAAATCTTTATAATTTGCTCTTGCTTCTGGCTTATCTTTTACTGTTGCTATTATTAATCTTATTGCTAAATACACCATTATAAATAGTATAAGAACAATAGATATTTGTCTTAGTATAAAATTCCATGTTGCAACATTATCTTTAATACTTTGATTTGTACCATTTGAATTTTCATTTTTTTTGAAAATATTTGCATCTAATATTTTTATTCTATTAAAAAATAAATTTTCAAGTGTAAATAAATTTGCTTTTACACCTTTATATTGCTCATTATCTATATCTTTTGGAGGTTCCTCCCAGTACATTAATGTAAATGCTGTATAAAAACCAGCTGGTATCAAAGCTACAAAACTTGCTATTACAGATAATAAAAATGAAATTATATTTGTTCCCGCTTTTAAAACTGTATTATCTTCTGACATTTCAGTTCTAGGAGTTGTTCCTTCATTAATTCCTTCTAATGTTTGCTCTACCGAATAATCAATATTATCATTTGTTCTTTCACCATCTTTTATTTCATTTCCATTTTCATCTTTTTTAGGTGGTGTCGGTGTTTCTCCATCATCTGGAGATACGCTTGGATTAAATGACGGATTTTCTTTTAATGCTTTTGTTATTGTATCATCTTTATTAATTGTACTTGTAGCCAATATAAAAGAAGGAAAAAACATTTTAAAAATAATCATTATTAAAAGTATACTTGCAATCATTCTAATATGCTTTTTTTTCATATTTTTCCTTCCTTGTTTACTTATATATTGTTTTTATTCGGATTTTTTTCTTTTAAACTTTTGGCTTGTCTTTGAGCAACTTGCTCATTTACGTTTGTTTCAACAAATTCAAACTCTTTTTTTGTTGGCCTTACAGAAATTATTGCTGATTGGTTTTCAAGTTTTAAAAGTCCTGTTCCTGGAGGTGTTTCAATAAGTTGTCTTGCCTCTCCATCTGTAAGTTTGAAAATTTCTTCTACTGAATCAATTTCAGTACTATCTTGTTTTAAAAGTATCTTTGTTGCTGCAGATGTTATAACAGCTTGTGCTTTAGGATTATCATGAAAATCTCTTGCTCTTTGTGATACAACTGCTAAAGATACATTTCTTTTTCTAGCACGTCTTGCCATTTTATCTAAGAACTGTACAGCTTCTTCAAATTGTAAAAGCATCCACGCCTCATCAATTATAACTCTTTTTTTAGAAGCTTTAGTTTTATCTTCACTATTTTTCTTTACATATTTTTCCCAAACCCAAGAAAGAAGAATTTGTTGTGCAAGAGGTCTTGCAAAGTTTTCCTCTAAGCTTGATATATCTAAGTTTATAAATGGAATATCATCATTTAAATCATATGTTGATTGACCATCAAAATATGCCAATTGTCCTTTATATTCTCTAATATATTGTCTCATTACTTTTAAAAGATAACTATAATGGAATCTATAATCTGGATTTTTGTCTTTTTCCGCTTTCATTTCAAGCCTTTTATACCATGATCCTATTGTTGGCATCTTTTTCTTATTTTTTCCAAGAAATTCGTCTGTAACATCAATTTCCTCTCCTGGACTTACTTCATAAAGGCTATATACATTTTCATTAATCCCAAGAGCCTCATACTCTTCCATTACTGTTTCTGAGATTATTTGTTTAGTTATTTCATTTACTTCCCTACTCTTTGTACTACCTTTTGCCATTATAAGTAAGTTTTGTGTAACGTCTTCAACTTTTGCTGCAACATTTACTACAGGTCTTTCTTTTTTTGTAATTTCATCAATTTCATTTTCAGATTCAATATCAAAAATATTAATAATTGTATCTGACTCCGGACTGATTACAACATTAACTCCACCTAAAGATTCTGAAACAACTCTATACTCACCTTCAACATCTAAAGCTAATGACTTTATATCTTGAAGTATTGCTGATCTTGAAGCAAGTACTTTTGTTGTAACTGATTTTCCTGATCCAGATACACCAAATATAACCATATTATAATTTGTAAGTTCTTTTGAAAAATTATCAAAAAATATTGGTATATTTGTTCTTGAATTAAAACAAAGCGGAATTCCTGTTTTATGTCCCACTTCAGATGTAAAAAACGGGAAAACTGTTCCCATAGAACCTCTATCAAAGTTATGATACTCATTTATCTTATTATCATTAAATGGCATATTTGATTGAAAACCTAAATCTTGCATAGACCATGCTGTTTTAGTTGTAAGAAGAGTTTTTGACATTTCAGATTTAAATATTTCAGTCATATCATCTAATTCCTCTTTAGATTCAGAAAATAAAGTATTCATTATTGATGCTGTGAAAACTTGGTTATACCCACTTGCAATTTCATCTCTTAATTGTTCTTTTTCAGCTTTCTTTATACTTAAAACTCTTTCCCTGTTTACATCCCCTCTATTTCTTGCAACATATATTTCAGAAAGTATTTCATTAATCTCCTTATTTAAGTCTTTTTGTGAAACACCTTCTGGTATAGGATTTATAAATACTGATGTATTACTGTCTCCAAATGTATACATACTTCTTAAAAAATATGGAAATGTTGCAGTTCTTGGAAGAGTTGTTGCAATCATTGTTCTTGCAAATCTGCTTCTTGCTGCAATTATTTCAAGATGATTTGTATATGTAGCATCAATTCCAGCAGGTGCTATTAAATCTTTAATGTTTTTTACATTTGCTTGTAATGAATTTTGAGAAATTACTTTTTCTTTTTTTGCTCCACTTTCAACTTTTGGTTTTTTTAAACTTTTAAGCATCTTTACCTCCAGCTACATTTTCTTTTATACTTTTAGCTTTATCATTTAAATTCATTTTTATTTTTCCATTTACTTCTTTTATCTCTGCATTATCAATTTTTTCTTTAGCTTTTTCATATGTTTCTTCATCTATAGCTTTTCCTCTAAATGCTTTCATTCTTTGAATTGCTTTTTCTCTTATTTTTTCTGCTTTTTGTTTTCTTAATTTAATTATTTCTTCTTGTTTTTCTCTATCTACAGATTTAATTGTTTCAGAAACAAGTTTCATCGCATCTTGATCTATTTTTCTTTCAATCATTTCTTTTTCTTTTAAATATACGTCTTTTGAAATTCTATAGAAGTCATCATATTCTGCTTCAACATGTTCTTCAACTTCAATATATTCTGTATCATCTCTGTTATATGCAACAAATAAAAGATCAATAAGTTCTTCTGAATTTAATATTCTTGTACTTACCATTGCAGAACCAAGTGCTTCCATAAGTCCTTTACATCTTGTAATTAATTCTCTATATGCTTTATCTTCAACTTCTTGATCATCCATTTCTTGAGTATTGTTTCCAATTTCAGATTTATAAAATGATACAACAATATAGTTTTTTCTTTCTAAAACATTTTTATTACCACTCATTTCCTCAGTTGATTTTATTGCGTCTAAAACATATTCATAAAGATTTTCTTTTCTTCTATTTTCAAATATTAATTTTTCATATTCTTTTCGATTTCCAGCATTCTTTGCTTCAATCATTTTTTCTTTTACTTCATCTTTTTCAGCTTTTAGTTTTTCTGCTTTTTCTTTATATCCATTTAAAATATATTTAAAATTAACCATTCTTGTTTGAACATAGATTTGAACAGGTTGTTTTAAAACATTTAAAAATTGTTGGAAACCTTGTTCAATTGCAAGTTGGTCATTTTCAGAAGCTAAATCATAATTAACACCAGAACCTTGTATTACCATAATAAATTGTGTTCCATTTTCTCTTATGATCATTCCATCTTTAACTTTATCAAATTCCATGAATTGCTTTATCTCACCTCTTGTAAGAACACCATGGAATTTTCCATATCTTTCATTTTTTGCTTCTTCAGCTGTTTTAGAGGAAACTTTAATAAGATCTTCATCTTCAGCTTTATAATTTTTTAGTAAAAAGTATCCAATAATTATAAATACTTCAACTACTAAACTAAATCCTAGCAGCATTCCTAATAATTGAACTATCTCAGTCATCTATTCCTCCTCAGCCTCTTTTTTATTTTTTGTTTTTGAATATACATATAATTTTCTTCTTGATTTGAATTTCATATAAGCAAATACTGCTTCATAACTATATAATCCAGAAACTTCTTTCGTAAATGGTATTGTACTTATTTCTGGTATTTTAAAAGTACCAACAATAAATCCATTTAGTCCAAAAATTCCCATTAAAATCCAAATAAGAAGCGGAGATACAAAACTAAAAATCAATCCTAAAAGACCACCAACAACAACGCCTATTGCCGTTGTTGCTAATGCTCTTAATGAGAATATTACAAGAAGCCTTGTCTCACTTTTTGAGTCAACTGGTATTTCGTGTGTCATTTTTTTCCTTTCGATTAAACTTTTATATCTGTTATACTTGAAAATGTATTTACAATTAATGTCCATATTGGAATTGCAGCTCCAAGTATTACAGTTGCTACTACAAATCCAATTAATCTTGCTTTAAGGTCTGCTTTCTTTTCTGGATTTGCCATTGCAAATTGAACACCTAATATTATAAGTGTTCCTACTGCTACTGCAAAACCTATATAAAGTAATGCACTAAAAAGTGGTGCTGTTTTTTCTATAAATGTTGATTGAATCTCTTGACTATTAGAATTTTCTTTCCCTTTTGATAAAAATTCTTTTACAGAAGATAAAATAGAGCCAAATGAAAAATCTGTATCATTTTTGGCATATACATTATTTTCAATAGGTATTACTAAAATAAATAATAATATTATTATAGGAATTATTTTACTTAATAGTTTTGAAATTTTTTTCTTACTCATCTGTCCCTCTTTTCCAGGCATTTATTTAATATTATATTTAACGCAAATTTTTTTTTCAATTATTTTTTTTATATAAAATATTATTAAGCTAATTGTAATATTTTTTATATATTTTTAATTATTTAGATTACTTTTTTATTAATTAATTGTATTAATTTCTATTTTATTTGCTTTTTGCTTTTTCATCATTTATAATTTTATTGTTTATAGTATTAATACTAAATTAAGGAGGAAATTATGAACACAAACAAAAAAAGAGCTCTTATAATTACAATTATATTAACAGCTTTTGTTGCGATCTCAAATGTATTAACATTTGCATCAGTAACAATTCCACAACCAGCTCCACCTTCAGGTGATGCTTTAGGACTTAAGAATATTCTTGGGTGGATACAAGCTATTGGTGTTGCAGTTGCTCTAGGTATGCTTATGATAATTGGTATGAGATATGTTTCTGCTGGAGCAGATGAAAAAGCAAAAATTAAAGACCAAGCTATAACATATGTATTTGGTGCTTTTTGTATTTTCGCAGCAGTTGCAATTCTACAAATTATAAAAACTATAAGCGATGCTTTAAAACATTAAAAAGCAAGAAAAAGCAATATGCAAAATAAATTTAAATAAAAAAACTTTTTGATTTTTTCAAAAAGTTTTTTTATTTTCATTATTTATTGTTTTTAATTTATTTTTTTAATTTTTTAATTCATTTTATTTATTATTTTTTATTTATCTTTTTATTATTATTTTATTTTTTACATTTTTTATTTAATATATTTTTTCTAAAACAAACCTTTAGATATTTCTGAAATTATTTGAACAAGCTTGCTTGCTGAAAAAACAAAAAAACCTGCAGCTATCCATAAAATTGCTTTTTGTTTTATTTCAGCTTTTTGACTAGCATCAGCTGTGACTAATTTCATTCCATAAACAATTATTGAACCAAGAAAAATTCCCACACCTACTACTTGAATATATCCTAATATTTTCTTAGCTATATTATCTAGTTCTTGATCATTGTTTTTACTTTTAAAGCTTGATTTAACTTGATTAGTAACACTACTTGCTATTAAAACATCCTCTTTTTTTGCATACGATTTATTTTCTAAAGCAAAATTAAAAGATAATATAAATAATATTATTATAAATATTTTAGACAGCTTTTTTATTTTTAATTTTTCCATATTTTTCCTTATACTAATGAATTAAATTCATTTACTAATTGTTGAATTACTGAAAGAATTCCTGTTGCTCCAAATATACAAAATGCTCCAAATAAATAATTTATTATTGTTTCTTTTATATTTGGTTTGTCTTTAGAAACTATAAATTGTATACCAAGAACTACAAGCATTATAAGTCCTAATGCAACACCTACAAGTTGAAGAATTGTAAGAACTTTTCTTGATACTGCTATTATTGGATTATCTCTATCTGATGTTATAATCGGTTTCATACTTTCAAGAACTTCTGGATCTGTTGCACTTGCTGTTGGGTCATAGTATTGTTTATTTGGATTATAATATCTATTTTGTGTTTGCATTTGTTCATTTGCTATTTTTATATTATATTCCTCTGCTTTTACAAAATTAAAATTTAATAATGTGATTATTATTAATATATTTATTAAAAATATTTTCTTTATTTTATTTTTCATTATTTTCTCCATTTTTTTCATATAAATTTATTATACCATTTAACTTTTAAAAAGTACAAAAAAATTAAATCGTTATTCTCTTTTAAAATTAAAAAATTTTATAAAAAAAGCTTGTAAAAGATTTAAATCAATGTTATTATATTATTATCTTATTAAGGGGTGTGGCTCAGTTGGTAGAGCGCGTGGTTTGGGACCATGAGGTCGCAGGTTCGATCCCTGTCACCCCTACCAGATTAAA
>ERZ1673752.3930-NODE-3930-length-13271-cov-11.092312_pt1 | contig 13271 bp, 8 predicted proteins | sample MGYA00580195_ERZ1673752 | MGnify/ENA primary metagenome ERZ1673752 (study PRJEB41218, sample SAMN15661744) | gut metagenome | host: Homo sapiens | place: Canada: London | collected 2015-08-20/2019-03-30 | study: EMG produced TPA metagenomics assembly of...
GATACCAACTCCAACATATGTTCGAAGCATAATTTTTGTCATTTTATATAATTTAGAATAAATATATGCAACTAAAATAATTGCAGCTATTTGTTCTGGCATATGCGTACCGACAACACTTCCAACCGTATTCTTTACAGAATCTATAGCCTTTCCGACGATGCTTTTACTACTACTTGTCTTTACTAATGCATCATAAAATGAATCAAACATGTCAGATGCTAATCCTTTTTTTAGAATTTTTGTAAGTTTACTTGATTGCAAAACTGTTAAAGAACTTGTAGTAAATGACAGTAAAATATTTAATAACGGTTTGTATGCCAATACTGAAAAGATAGCAGTCGCAAAAGATGCTAACAAACTCAATGGCGATTCTGCTTCATCAATTGATGATGGATTAAGATTTTTTGAAATTTGAAAGATAAAAATATAAAATGCAACCCCTAATGCAATTGCCATGATTCCAATGCTCAATTTTTTTACTAAAGGAAACACACTTTCAAACACACTTAAATTAACACCTAATGCACCCAAAATTGCTGAAAAGTAAATATCAAGTACACTTGTAATCCATCCAATAAATGTTTTAAATATTCCGTTTAAAATCCAATCCAATTGTTCTCCGCTGCCAAAATACGGACAGCATTAAAAAACTCTGCCTGACAGCTCCTCCTTTCTTAAATAAATGTCTTTTTTAGAGCTATCGTATTTTCTAACTCTCTCATAAATAAAAACACGGAAGAGAAGATCCCTTCCGTGCGTATTCAAAATCCTTGGAAGATAAGAATTTTGTTAACTTATTTATATTTTCTAGCTAAATGTAAATGAGAAAAAGCCAGCAGTAGATAACTGTTTACTTATGATCTCGATCACAGATGGAGCAACTGCAACTCCAAATACAGCAAAAATGATTTTCATTGGCCATCCATGCAATCTACGTTCTAATTCACTTCCAGGTGCACCGATACGTAATGCAAATGCAATAGCAAGTGCAAGACCAGCTCCCCATTTAATAGCTTTCGCAACGAAACTGGTATAGAAGTCTGATGCAATCGTAGATAATGACTTTGCAAGTGAACTAAAGTCACCGGCCGCATTACAAACCATTGGTAAAATGGATGATAAAATCAAGCTTGCAATCATTGCACACATCATTGCATAAACAACTGTTTCTGTATCTACAACCTGACGATTCATTGCAAGAGTTGACCCGGATGCATTCCATTTTGTATTTCTACGCTTTTCTGGATGTTTACTTCTTGTAATCTTTCGCATTGTACTATCCTCCCTCATGAAAAATGAATAGATTATAAAGTTACAAATTTTTATATCACCTACCCTATCTTCCACAGATAAATCATCTTTAGAGTTGGATGCTATAAAAATGAAAACTGATGTTAGAACAAAATTAATCCAAAAAAAATAGAGATATTTCTCTGAATATCTCTATCGTAAATGGACATAATCTGCCCCTATATTCAATTTTCTAATAAAAACCTCTTTCCAAATCAGGAAAAAGATTAGTGAGAACCCTTTTTCTCACTGTTCATATTATAGCATACTAAGTTTAAGATTACACTAACATTTCTATACCAATTTACTACCATTTTGTTACCAATTTTATACCAATTTGATATCATTTAGGAGTATCAACCATTTTTACTAATTTATGTGACATCCTCTCCCACCTATAGAGGTTGGAGCTTCCCTAACCTCGGCAGGTTTGGTTCTCGTTCGATAGCACCAGTGTGCTAAGCATCAGCGAGCTAACCCCGTGTGTCCCACGGTTATATGAGTATGTTGAATTACAGTTATGCCATTACCAGTCGCATTCCCTCGTTTCTAATATTGATCGCTGCATTGATATCTCTGTCATGATGGGTTCCACACTGAGGACAATCCCACTGCCTGAGAGCAAGATCTTTCGTTTTCATATTCTTGTAACCACAAGCTGAACAGATCTGGCTGCTCGCAAAAAATCTGTCTACTTTTACAAGCTTTTTCCCCTGTTCCTTAAGTTTGTACTTCAAAAAGGTTGTAAACATTCCCCATCCATTATCTGAAACAGATTTTCCAAATTTCAGTGACTGTGACATTGCTTTCATATCCAGATCTTCCACACATACACAATCATAAGCATTGGCTATCTGCCTTGACTGCTTATGCAGAAAGTCTTTTCGCTGATTGCAAACCTTTTCATGAAGTTTTGCCACCTTCATTCTTTGCTTCCTGCGATTGTTCGAACCTTTCTGCATTTTGGAAAGTCTGCGTTGTTCTCTCGCTAATTTCTTCTCTGCTTTCCTGTAATACCTCGGATATGCAGGCTCGTTGCCATTACTGTCACGATATAATCCGTGCATGGAAAAATCCAACCCCAGAAAAGTTTCTATCTCTTTTTCCTGTACCTGGTCTTCATACTCAAACAGAATACTTGCATAGTATTTCCCACTTGATGTCTGACTGATGGTCACTGATCTCAGTCGGTATTCCTTTGGAACATCTCTGTGCTGTTTTAATCGGACCTGTCCAATCTTCGGCAGCTTCAGATATCCATTGGATATCGTTATGTTACTATTGATGCACACCGTGGAATAGCTGTTTTTATTCCGTTTTTTTGATTTGAATCTTGGAAATCCTGTTTTCGGTTGTTTGAAAAAGTTCTGAAATGCTGTATCAAGGTGCCGAAGCGATTGTTGTAAGGATATGCTGTCGACTTCTCGCAAAAATGCGTATTCTTCCGTTTTCTTCATTTCCGCCATTTCTTTTGCACAGGCAGTGTATGTTACATTGGTCTTGTTCTCCTCATACTGCCTGATCTTTCGATCGAGCCAATGGTTATACACCATTCTGACACAGCCGAAAGTCTTGGCAAGCAGGATCTTTTGTTCATCATTGGGATATATTCTGAATTTATATGCTCTGTTTGCCACGATATCACTCCCTCTTTTTCCCTTAGTTTTCTATGTGTATATTTTAATTACTTCAACGATTTATTATATCTTATCATTTGTTTATTATTTTATTAAATATATTATACTACAATTAAAATACAATATCAAGTGGCAACAGACGCAATTCATCTCCTTAGAGGTCGGAGTCTTCTTGCTGGAAAAAGATAAATTATTCCCCAAAAAGAAAAGCACCCATTTATCACGGATGCTCTTCTCGTACCTAATAAGTGTACAGATTTTAAGTACCTTCATCATATCTGATTTTGGAATATTTTTCAAGCTACAATTTCTTTTCTGGAATCACTTTTCGTGCAACTACTTTAGAAATCTTCATTGTTCCAAGTTTTCTTGAATCCAAAGAATGATCCCGGTTATCTCCCATAACATAAATAGAATCATCCGGAATCACACAATCTTCCTCGCCCATCGTTGATCCTTCATCTTCCAGATATTTTCCATTAATATAAACTTTATGGTTTTTGATCTCTAAATGTTCTCCTGGCAGTGCGATCACTCTTTTAATAAAATCATATTCTTTATCTTTTAATGTCACTTTAATGATCACAACATCTCCACGATGTAACTTGTCATTTTTCTGAAATTTCTTCATGATCAATTTCTGTCCATCTTTTAAAGTAGGATTCATAGATTGCCCATTTACTTTAAACCTTTGATATTGGCTGATATTCTGATACGCTAAAATACCAACATATCCAATGATAAGCAGGACCAACAAATTCCATAATATCTTTTTTAACTTCAATAAAAACACCTTCTTTATGACATGTTAAGATGGCTGCCGCTTTTAGACCCGATTTTCCCCATATGTGACCATAATCGATTTTTTCCAGATTGCGTAGTCCAGTATACGGTATCTCCATCTTGCTTAATCACATCACAATCTAAGATTTTATAGTTCATTACATTTACTTCTTTTAAAGCTGTTACTTTTCCATTGGAATCTACTTCTGCAATCTGATTTTCTGCCCAACCGCATCCTGATCCAGCACTTAGTTTTCCATGCGTGTCGTCAGCTCCAAGATCTCCTGGAATTGTTACGCCATCAAGTGTGAAGGCATTTGGGGCATGAATTCCTTTTTCTCCACCCATAATCCCATACTCACATGCGATATTATAACAGCTGCTGATAGATTCTTCCGGATAAAAGAGATCGGCTACTGCTCTTGGTGATTCATATTTCTTTTTCACTATTTTTCTCCTTTGTATGGTTGTTCTCAAGTATATTAATGACTTTTCCATCTTTTCCTTTTACAACCGCTTTAGGCTGATGATATTTTCTTTTATTTATAATGTCTGATTTTTTGTTATCCATAATATTCCTCATAAATGTAAAAAAGAGGAGAGATTATTCCCTCCTCTTTCTTCCATCGGCTAACGCCTTACTGTATCTACTGCTCTTCGTCACCTTTCTGTTTCTTACGGATCACAAATGCTGTTCCTCCGGCAACTACGACTACAATGAGTCCGATTACAACTGGAACGATGGATTTCTGACCTGTTTTTACAGATGATGAACTTGATCCACTACCAGGTGTAGATGTATGACTTGTAGTTTTTGGAGTCTTCTTCACTCCTTTAACCTTTACAGTCTGATCTTTATCTGTGATATCCTCATGTGTTCCGATCACTGCTCCAGTTTCAACATCTAACATCTTTTCAAATGCTACAAGTGAATATCCTCCAAGTTTGCTTGCATCAAATGTAAAGCTTACCTTTACTTCTCCGTTTGCTTCTTTTGGAGTGAATTTTGCTGTTGCTGCAACCTCTTTACCATTCACTTTGACTGGTTTCTTTGTATCCTTATCATATAAGGTACCGGAAACTTCCAGTTCTTTGTTTGGTGTTACATTTTTATATTTCACAGTATCTACGATAGTGACTTTCTTATCAGCATTAACGGTGTGATCCCCGTCGGCTTTATCTGTTGCTGTAGTATGTAATTCAGGGAAATTTACTGTCTGGTCAGAATCATCAATGTCCTTATGAGATCCGATCAATGTTCCTGTCTTAACATCGTAAGCTTCTTCAAAGGCCACGGCTGTTTTACCAGCAATGCTTGTGGCATCGAATTTAAATTCTACCTGTGCTGTACCAGAAGCTTCTTCCGGAGTAAATTTAGCACTTGCAGTAACTTCTTTGCCATCGATCATAATTGGTTTCTGAGTATTCTTATCATATAAGATACCCTTTAACTCAACTTCTCTACCAACCTCTAAGTTCTCATATTTCACTGTATCGACTAAAACAGTTTCTTTTGCGGCGTTTACTGTCTTGTTTCCGTCTTTATCAGTTAATGTAGTACCGATCTTTGGTACAACGACAGTCTGTTCACCATCGTCAATATCCTTATGATCAGCAACTAAGGTGTTGGTTTCTACATCATAGGCTTCTTCAAACGCTACGAGTGTTTTACCAGCGAGATCACTTCCATTGAATTCAAATGTAACATCAACACTTCCTTCACTTGCTTCTGCTGTGAATGTAGCACTTGCTGTTACCTGTTTTCCATCAATTTCAAGTGGCTGCTTTGTCTCTTTATCGTAAAGAACACCATCAACCTTATACTCACGACCTTTTTCAAGACCTTTGTATTTAACTGTGTCTACCAGTGTGATCTTTTCGTCTGCATTGATCACATGAATCTGGCTGTCTTTACCGATTAAAGTTGTTCCGATTTCAGGAATCTCTACTGTCTGTCCTTCATCTTCAAGATCTGCATGAGTACCGATCTCGTTTTCTCCTTCATATAAGTTTTCAAAGACAACAGTAGTTGTTCTTTTTAATGCACTTGCATCAAATGTGAATTCAAGTTCTACGGTTTCATTTTCTCCGTTTGCTTTGAATGTCTTTTCTGCAGTAATTTCTTTTCCATCGACTAATAATGGATTTCCTGTTTTCTTATCCATTACCTTACCTTTCAGAGTATATTCTCTTCCAGCAACGATGTTTTTCACTTCAACTTTATCAACGATTGTTACATCCTTACCTGCGTAAGACATGTGTGTTCCATTATTCTTATCGCTCGCTGTTGTGCTTACTTTTGGAATAAGAACAGTCTGATCATTATCGTTGATATCTGCATGAACTGCATATTCTTTACCCTTATATTCAAGAGTTTCAAATGCAACAATCTTCTTACCAGCTGTTTTAACTCCGGAGAATTCAAAGATTACATCAACTGTTCCGTCCTCAGCATCTGCTGTAAATTTCACACTTGCTGTTACTTCTTTTCCATCATCATCAAGAACAACCTTTCCTGTTTCTTTATCCATAAGTTTACCGATCATTGTATAAGTTTTTCCTTTGATCAGATTCTTATAAGAAACAGTATCCTTGATCTTCATATCTTCTTTTGCTTCAACGATATTAGATCCTGTTGTTGCATCAGATGCTTTTGTCTTGATTTCAGGGAATTTAATTGTCTGTCCTTCATCATTAATGTCATGATGAACAGCAATCGTTGTTCCGTCTGTTTCACTTGTCAATGTTTCAAATACAACAACATCTTTACCTGCTAATGATAATTCCGCTGCATTAATATTGATTTCAACATCAACTGTTCCGCTTTTTGTGGTATTAGAAAATACTTTGGATGCTGTAACTTCTTTGCCGTCTTTATCAAGGATTGCTGCTTTTGTCGCTTTATCCATTAAGACCGCTGTTAACTTGTATTTACCTCTGTCTAGGTGTTCATAATTAACAGTGTCAATGATTGTTACATCATCTGTCGCTGAAGCCACATTTGTTCCTGTTGCTTCATCTTTTGCTTTTGTACCAATACTTGGCTCTGATTCATCAGTTAATGTTCCGCCATTAATTTTTTTACCATCTTTTGTGATCGTAAAGTCTGTACTGATCAGTTTCAGTCCTTTATTACTATCACTACGCAATTCTTCAATTTTGTATTTTCCGTAATAAAAAGCACCTAAACTATCATCGGCTTTTGCAACACTTCCATCTTCGCCCTGTCCAAACCATACTCCGGCATCCAGATCAAAATCAGAAGATTTTAAAACGGTATCCTTTGTATAGCCTTTTAACAATTTGTCATTGGCATTTGTATTTTTAGAGTGTTTGTTATCTGTAGAATCAAACTCTCCATTCTTATCTGTTACGATTACGTGGGTTTCTCCAGTCGCTTCATTTGTTACCTTGAACGCTGCACTGATACTCTTTCCTTCATCAGATTTTTTTCTGACAGAGTAATCACCTCGAACTACCTGGTTCGGGAATTTTAAGTTTGCATCCAAATCTGGCGTATACATTGTTCCGTCTGCACCATGGCATACAACTATTTTTTCAGTTCCATCTGTCATTTTGTAACCCTGACTGCTTGAAATTTCCTGAACACCATATGTACCATAAGGTAATGTTCTCTCATCAGTCTGAGCTGTATATTTTTTCAGATTAGAATTCCATGAAGTTGTGATCTTTGTCACTTCTTCTCCCGGATTCACTGTCTTATCACCATATTTAATGGCTGTTGCACTTCGGTTGATAATAGAGAACTGAACACCTTCAAGTGTTGTTCCGGTTTCAGAGATCTTATGATCCTTTCCACCAATGGCTTCACTCTTATCAAGTTCTTTATCAACTTTCCATACCTGGATTCCATATTTCTTCGCTGGATCAGAAACTGTAAAGTCTGTAACTACTTTGGATGGCTGTTCACCATCTTTATCACTGACTCTTGTGAAATAAATACGATTACTTAAGACCTGCCCGTTAACAGAAACGGTACTGTCTTTGATTTTATATCCGCCTGGAGCTTTGGTTTCCTCAATCGTTAAAGTTCCCCATGGAACTACTGGTGTACCATTAGAATCCATGTAAAAACTATCTCCAGATACCTTGTACTGATCTCGGAATTCTAATGCATATTTATTTCCTAACTTCTTTGTCTGCAATACCCATGTTTTAGTTGCTTTTGATGGTAAATCAGAAGCACTATTATAAAAGTTATTATAGAATTTTACGGTAAACTCTGCACCTGAAAGATTTGCATCTCCCTGTACAGTTTCGCCTGTTTCCTTGTCTACCTTTTTTACTTCAAAGTTGATAGGGTCATCCTTTGGCTGATCTGGGATTGTAACAACTGCAGGGTTATCATCATCGTTCTTTTCCGTAACTTTTACGGGATAAGCCTGATCATTTTTCGCATACCCTGTAGGTGGATTAATTTCTTTAACAAAGTAATCTCCCACATCAATTTCGTCTGTGTCAGTATTACCATTTTCATCGGCAGTTAATGTTGTTACTTTATCAGTACAAGCTTTGTCTTTATAAACTCCGAATGTAGCTCCTTTAAAACTATAACATCCGCTTCCGTTTGTCATGGAAGGATTCGCTGATGTTTTCTTGACCTGCACATTACCGGATTTGTTGTACTCAAACTTCAACTTGTAGATACCAAAACCACTCTGTGTATTGATCTCCTGTGTGTTCAGTCCGATGATAACATACTGGTCTTTCAGGTCTACATGAAGTACAGATAAACGGATCTTAGCATCTTTGCCATCTTTCGCTTTACCCATTGGATTTGTGATGTGGGCACACTCGCCGGCAAACATATGCTTGCTAGAGTAAGTTGCATCATCTCCTGTGTATTTCGTTACGAAAGAACCCTTCATATGAAAATCAAGCTTTGCTTTATTCTTATTTAAAGCAGTTGCTTTGTATTTAGAGGATGAGCTTGGTAAACCGATACCAAAAGTCACATCTTCAAAGTTTGTTTTCTGATTAACACCATCCTGATCACCAAAATCAGATCCTTTGTCGTAAACATCAAACCATCCACTGTTCTGGCTTCCGGTTGGAAGATACAGATATTTAATGGAATGTCTGAGAGCTTCTGCAGTTGCTTTCATATTATAATTAACTTCCATATCACTCAGTTTTGAGAAGTAACGGATGGAAGATTTATAATCGAACACCTGTCCGTCCTGAAGCTTTGCTGGATCCACACGGTCTAAGATGATCGGATTTCCTGTTTTCTTGTCTGTAACAAACTTTAGTTTATCCGGATTCTTCACGGATGCACTGACATCTGTTGTAAAGAAACGTGCAACAGATTTGACAGCTCCTACTTTTTTCACTTCTACTCTGACAGAAGTTAAAGTTGCAGGAGATACAGCAAGTTCTAACACACCGGTACTCTTATTAAATGTAGCAGTATCATCTTTATCCAGATTCATTTCTGTTTCAGATCCATTTAAGAAAACTTTAAAATCACTCATTTTGAGTTTTTCTGCCATTTTCTTGCTTGTTGTAATTGGAACTTTCACAGTTACATCAAATGCATTTGCTTCAACAGACTGTTTTGTTACTTCTCCACCATTATCAACTGTAGTATCAATAGCAATTGTCTGATTATTGATAGATCCACCATACATTACCTGTCCGGTGATCAATACATTCTTATTTTTTTCAAAGTAACTTTTAGGAATATAAGCTAATCCTGTTTTCTTATCAAATTTAATATCTTTGATTACATTTGGATTTGCATTGTTTGTCCCTTTTACAAATGCTGCATCATAAATACTTCCCATTCCATTGATTTTTGCACTGGAAAGATTCGCAACATAATAATCTGCATCCTCACTTGTATTGTACAATTTTACAATAGTTGAATACTGTGCAATAAATGCATCTTTGTATTTTGCCCATAATGTATCAATTGTACAATCCTTTGGGATTTTAGACTGTTCTGCGATCAACTGTTTTAATCGGATAGAATATCCGGTTTCAGTTAAATCATTTTTGATTTCTTTCGTAGACTTATCCGCTTCGGATGTTACTACTTTTTTATTTACATTTTTAGATACATATGATTCCGTATCATCATACTGCAATTTTCGAGCGGCCACCCCGACATTGTTATCCAATGACTGATCCGCCGCAAAGGCATTTGCCATGTTTGTAGCAACAACACCACCTGCAGACATAACGACAGCCATAGATCCAAAAAACAACTGACGGAGTTTTCCCACGATCTTATACTTATCCATAATATTGCTCTCCTTATTTTTATCGTTCTTACAAATACTTTTCAAAATATTTGATTTATGTTATACTTTTTTTGTATATTTTGGCGAACAGTCAATTTGAACTGTCCACCAAAATATGCTCTTATAATTATTTAAAAGAAAGCAGCCGCAATCTGCTTTCTTTTTTTATTTACAAGGATTCCTATTTCGATACATAGCATATCACCCCCTCTCATAAAATTTTATAAGAGCAACTTTATGGATTTGTATATATGTATATTAAATTTTCAATGTGCTTTCATCTTTTATAAAGCAAGAACATACACTCGCTTTCATGGAATATACTAACATAAAATGTTATATTTTTCAATATTTTATATTGTTTTGTTTCATATTCGTGTAACATCCCCATGTTTTACTTTATTTTTTGCATGTTTTGTATATTACATTTATAAATATACTTCACTAAAAAAGGCAACAGCCCATAAAGCAAGCTGCTGCCTTCTCATTATTTGAATTATTATTTATTCTTTTACACTACCGCAATCACATTTATAACCGACCAAAACTTTTTCATCATATGATTTTTGATCCACTTTCCATACCTGTTTCGTTGTTGCTTCATGATGAATTTTAATTTTAACTAATTTAGTTCCTACATTATGTCCATCATGTTCTCCGTTCCATCCATGTAATCCCATATACATGCTTTCAGTTGGAGCGAATTTATCTATTTCCATATTGTTATTCGTAAACACTAATGCATCATAACCATTTTTAGGATAACCATTTTCTTCTGTATATCCCCATTCTTTTTTAGTTTCTTCATCATAATCTGGATATGTTTTATTTTTTACACTATCGAGATAATCTTGGGTTAAATCAAATCCATCTTGTAAGCAAAAATAATGCGATGTTTCTTTTTCACTATCCCAAGCTGGAACTTCAACAGTCTCGTAATGACCGACTTCATTATGATGCACAGTCTTGTAAACTGCTTTGTAGTCATGGACATGCTTTTTTGTTTCTGTTACAGTCTTACCTTTTGTGTTAACAACCTTAACAGAGACCGTTGTCCCAATCTTTTTGTTGTTATCTGGTTTTACTTTCCAATATCCAGTAACTGCACTTGCTTTTTTCACATAAGTTTTACCAGCAATTTTTACTTTAACCTTATAAGAAGGTCTGGTATAACCAGAAATAGATTTACTGTTTGGCGTATATTTATTGATCTTTAATTTCTTCGCAATCACATATACTTTTTTTGTTTTGTAAAGTTTCTTTCCTTTGTAAGATTTTAAAGTGTATTTCTTACCGGCAGCAACACGAGGAATTTTAACTGTAAATTTTCCTTTTTTGTTAGCTTTTGCTTTGTAAGTTTTCTTACCGATCTTAACTCTTACAATATTTTTCTTTCTAGTTTTACCATTAATTCGCGTTGCGTTTTCGTACACTCTATTAACAGAAAGTTTTTTACTTGCTGCATGTACATCATTTCCTTGAATACCGAAAGTTACACTTGCAGCCATCATCATAGATAAAAGTCCGATTGTTAATTTTCTTCGTCTCATAATACTTCTCCTTTTCTTTGAATAAACTATTTCCTTTTGTAGTAATTAGTTTAAAACAGGTTTAAAATAATTGCAAATCAATTAAAATATCCACAAAATCACTTACAAATGGCTTGTTTACGTGGTTTATCCACATTTTTCGTATATTTTTCCAGAAAATAAATTTAATTTTTTTCAAAAAAAAAAGAGATGCCATTTCTGACACCCCTTATTCCAGCGAATCGCTATACAAAAGGTAATTGTTTCTCAATCGTGTAACATCCCCATGTTTTACTTTATTTTTTGCATGTTTTGTATATTACATTTATAAATATACTTCACTAAAAAAGGCAACAGCCCATAAAGCAAGCTGCTGCCTTCTCATTATTTGAATTATTATTTATTCTTTTACACTACCGCAATCACATTTATAACCGACCAAAACTTTTTCATCATATGATTTTTGATCCACTTTCCATACCTGTTTCGTTGTTGCTTCATGATGTACTATTACATCAACAGTCTGAGAACCATAATTATGTCCATCACAACTTCTATCCCATCCTCCTAAACTTAAATAAGCACCAAATGGTGGAACATCTTTCATGTTTTCTGGATCAACACCCATTTCTTTATAAATAGCATAATCACTACTATAATGAGGCCATCCTTTTTCTTTTGTATATCCCCAATCTTTTTTGGTTTCTTCATCATAATCTGGATAAGTTTTATTGTTAATACTATCAATAAAGTCTTGCGTTTTGTCCTTTCCGCAAACAAAACATACCTGATGTCTTCTCTGTACAGTTTCATCCCAAGCTGGAACCTCAACAGTCTCATAATATCCAACTTCATCATGATGTACAGTCTTGTAAACTGCTTTGTAGTCATGGACATGCTTTTTTGTTTCTGTTACAGTCTTACCTTTTGTGTTAACAACCTTAACAGAGACCGTTGTCCCAATCTTTTTGTTGTTATCTGGTTTTACTTTCCAATATCCAGTAACTGCACTTGCTTTTTTCACATAAGTTTTACCAGCAATTTTTACTTTAACCTTATAAGAAGGTCTGGTATAACCAGAAATAGATTTACTATTTGGCGTATATCTATTGATCTTTAATTTCTTTGCAATCACATATACTTTTTTTGTTTTGTAAATTTTCTTTCCTTTGTAGGATTTTAAAGTGTATTTCTTTCCGACAGCAACACGAGGAATTTTAACTGTAAATTTTCCTTTTTTGTTAGCTTTGGCTTTGTAAGTTTTCTTACCAATCTTAACTCTTACAATATTTTTCTTTCTAGTTTTACCATTAATTCGTGTTGCGTTTTCGTACACTCTATTAACAGAAAGTTTTTTACTTGCTGCATGTACATCATTTCCTTGAATACCGAAAGTTACACTTGCAGCCATCATCATAGATAAAAGTCCGATTGTTAATTTTCTTCGTCTCATAATACTTCTCCTTTTCTTTGAATAAACTATTTCCTTTTGTAGTAATTAGTTTAAAACAGGTTTAAAATAATTGCAAATCAATTAAAATATCCACAAAATCACTTACAAATGGCTTGTTTACGTGGTTTATCCACATTTTTCGTATATTTTTCCAGAAAATAAATTTAATTTTTTTCAAAAAAAGAGATGCCATTTCTGACATCCCTTATTCCAGCGAATCGCTATACAAAAGGTAATTGTTTCTCAAAGATATGAGTCATATTACATTCTTATCATAACAACTCTTTCCAATATTTGCAAGTCAGTCCAC
>ERZ1673752.3940-NODE-3940-length-13235-cov-7.772610_pt1 | contig 13235 bp, 10 predicted proteins | sample MGYA00580195_ERZ1673752 | MGnify/ENA primary metagenome ERZ1673752 (study PRJEB41218, sample SAMN15661744) | gut metagenome | host: Homo sapiens | place: Canada: London | collected 2015-08-20/2019-03-30 | study: EMG produced TPA metagenomics assembly of...
TACAAAAAATGCTATAAAACTTAAATTTTATGGGCAATACTACTTGCAATTTTCATTTCCGTGATCAAGCATAAAATAACCGTTGACTTTTTCATAGCTTCATTTTATAATACCGGCATGGACTTTGTCTTTATATTTAGGCTTATTTCATATAGTGCTTTTTTTATTTTTCAGCTTGTTTTAATTTTTATCACGATTAAAGCTCGAAAAATTACGGTACTTGCAAAATCGGAACAAACGCTTTTAACCGGAGTTTTGATTTTATCCGTTTTCTTGATGATTTCCGTACCCCTCAGTATTTTGTATAAATTTACCTGGGCTTTGTACGCAAATGCAATACCGGCGATTATCGGTTCCGTTGTTGCGATTATATTTGTGATGAAGTTTATGACAATGCGGACGGATGAGGCGGCACATATTCAAGCGGTCGAAGCGGAAGCGCTTAAGCTGGCGGAAATTAACAATATAACCGATGAAACATATTTACGTGCGAAAAATTTACTTCCGTTGGGAAATGACTTTTTGGTTTTAACCGCAAACGCCATTCGAAAAAAAGTAACCCGTCAGGAAATTTACGATTTTGTTTTGGAAAAAATGATCTCAGAAGCCTTTGCAGACGGCGGTATTGTGTTAATCGTTGACGCTGAAGATGAAGAACTCAAGGTAAAATCATTTAAAGGCATATTTCCGCCGCCGTATCAGTTACCTGCCGATGTGCCGCTTCAACAAGTGCGTGTCGAAACCAGCATGAAATATGCACAATTTCCGCTTGGAGACAATATTTTTGCCGATGCTGCCCGTAGCGCACAACCTCTTTTAATAAAAGATGCGGCAAATGATAAACGTATTTTTAAAAATGGTGATGAATTTTTTTTAAAAGCGAGCAGCTATCTATTCCTGCCGTTTTTGAGCAATCGTCAAGTTATCGGTTTAGTCGTTCTGTCCCGTTCCGCCGATTCACCGGCATTTACGGAAAGCGATGTCGAGATTTGCAGTATTTTAGCCGATTACAGTTCGACCTCAATCCATATTGTTGATAGTCTCGATGAAGAATCCGAAAAGGATACAATAGCGAATGAAAAAGAATTGGCGACAAAAATCCAAAAGCTTTTACTGCCGGAAAAATTACCGCGCTTTGCAGAAATTGAAACCGGCGTTTATTTTCAAGCGGCTCGCGGAATTTGTAGCGACTACTATGATATTATTCGTACGGGCGATGATAAAATCTTTTTTATTATGCTGGACGTTGCCGGCAAAAGTATTCAGGCATCCGTCATTATGATTATGATACGAACGCTCTTGCTTTTAACTACAAACACCGATCAAAGTCTTGATACCATTTTAGATTGGGTCAACAAAGGTGTTACAAAAAAGATAAACATTGACCACTTTGCGGGACTTGCATTAGTGCAATACAATCCTAAAGAACATAAGCTTTACTATACCGGCGCCGGTAATATGTCCATTTCCATTTTTCGTACTGCATCGCAAAAATTTGAACGAGTTCGGCAAAACACGGATGCAATCGGTATTGATATTAATTCCCGTTATGAAGTTGCAGAACTTTCGATCGCCTCCGATGACATACTGATGTTGTATAGTGACGGTGCAATTGAAGCTCTGGATCGGCGCGGACAAAGTTTTTCATTGCATAAAATCTATGAAATTGTCGGTATCAATGCGCAAAAGTCGGCAAAAGATATTAGTAAAGATTTGAAAAAAGCCTATGACGAATTTTCGGAAGGCGTTGTTGACCATGACGATCGAAGTATTTTAATTGCAAAAATTCGATAATACATTTTGTTACTTCATTCGCGTTCGTCAGTTGATAATTACCGGTAAAATGCTATACTGTTTCTATGAATTTTTCAAATATCTTTTTGAGTGTTTTTGTCGTCGGATCAATTTTAGCATGCTTTTTCACGGCTGTGGTGGAAACGATTCAATTCTTTTATCGGAAAAAATATGGAACGAAAATTCCTACAAACCTTGCGCAAACATTCACTCCGGAAAAGATGGAAAAAATAGCGGAATATCAAAATGATCTTTATTTTGTCTTTTTACCGCAGCATTTTACAGAAAGCCTCGTAAGCATTTTACTTTTGGCACTCGGTGTGTACGCCCGCTTTTTTTATTTCTTGCAAAACCATATCGCAAACCAATATCTGCTTGTTATTGTCTTTATGTTTTCACAAAGTCTTTTGATAACACTTATAGACTTACCTTTCAACTGCTATAGAAATTTTGTAATTGAAAAAAAGTACGGCTTTTCAAATATGACCGTAAAACTTTTTATCGGTGATTTATTAAAACTGCTTATTATTAGTTTTATGTTTACCTCACTTCTATTTTCTGTAGGTTTATTGATCGTGAGCCTGTCATCGTACTGGTATATTATTTTTCCCACCGTATATTTATTATTCAGTTTTGTGATAAATCTTTTGGCACCGATTATTATTGACCCGCTTTTTAATAAATTTACTTCACTTGCTGACGGTGAAATAAAAGATGTAATTATTACTTACCTGAAAAAATGCGGTTTTTCGGCAAACGGTATTTTTGTTGCTGATGCATCAAAACGAAGCGCCCACTCCAATGCTTATTTTACGGGATTCGGAAAATCAAAACGGGTGGTGATTTACGACACCTTGCTGAAGCAATTAACACCTCAAGAAATGGGCGGCGTTATCGCGCACGAGCTGGGACATTTTAAAAAGCATCATATTTTAAAACGCTTTATCGTTATGGGCGTTTTGGTCTATGCGGTTTTTATTGCGGCGCAGCTGCTTATCCAAAACGCACGTTTGTATGCGGCGTTTGGTTTTAACGAGCCGGTTACGAATCCCGCTGTGATGATTTTTATCGGTGTGTTTTTACTACTTCAGATTATAAGCGCTTTTTCACCGTTCTTTTCCCTCATTGGAAACTTTTTTTCAAGACGAGACGAATATGCCGCGGATGCCTATGCGAAAAAGCTGTGCGGTACCGGAGCTGATTTATCCAACTCGCTCATAAAACTCTATGATGAAAATAAAAGCGACATTTTGGTTGCGCCGATTTATTCGCTTGCTAACGATTCGCATCCAACTCTGCTTGAGCGGATAAAAGCAGTAGAAGATTAATAACGGCTGACAAAATTTGTATTTTATGGTATACTAAGAACATATGGCAAACGAACGATACGGAATTTTTTATTTGAAAACCGGAGGCGGACATTATTCGGGGGCAAAATCCATTGCGGAAAAATTAAAGACACTTGATCCCAATGCCTCTTTCGTGCTGTGCGACGGTTTTGATAATTCTCCTGCGGGAGTGAGATTTTTTTTTGAAACCGGTTACTCGGTTACGGCAAATCATTTTCCGCTCGGGTTTACGCTCTTTTATCAGTTGACGAATTTTCCGAAAGTACAAAGTTTATTATATAAACGTTTTTCCTCCGTTGTGAGAACCCATGTGCGACGGCAAATTGTACAAGGACAATTTACAAAAATTGTATGTACGCATGAAATTATTTCGCCCATCATTAAACAGGTTTGCGATGAATTGAAGCTGTCCATACCGGTTGTTTCCGTGGTAATGGATCCGTTTACGGCGCCTTCGATATGGTTTTTTGAAAAGGACATGAAACTCATTGTTTTTTCGGAATATTTGAAAAAACAAGCGGTTGAAAAATACGGCGTGCCGGCGAAAAATATTTTTAAAGCAGCGCCGATTTTTTCCGAAAAATTTAGTAACCCGCTTCCTGAAACTGAAAAGCGGGAACTGAAACAATCTTTCGGTATTCCGCAGGATAAAAAGGTTTTGCTTATTGCAGGCGGCGGCGAAGGTTTAAAAGGCGCCGATAAAATTTTATCGGCATTTTTGAAAAATAATTTTGCCGAACAAATTATTATTGTGTGCGGAAAAAATAAAGTTTTGAAACAAAAACTGGAGAAAATCGTTCAAAAACATAAGGCAGAAAATGTGCTTATTTTCGGATTTGTAACAATTATGTATGAGTTGATTAATCTCGCAGATTGCGTTGTCAGCAAGGGCGGTCCCGGTACGGTGATGGAAGTGCTTTCGCTCAAAAAGCCGTTGATTATATCCGATTTTATCCGCCATCAGGAATGGGGAAACGTGTTTTTTGTTCAGCAGAACAATGCCGGTTTTCTTATTCCGAAACCGAAAGACATACACAAAAAGGTAATGGAACTTTTTAGCGGTGAAACGATGCCGCCGAAACCCTATGAAATCACGAACGGTTTACCGATGATTGCAGAATACATACACAACCTATAAGAAACGCTGATTAAAGGTTTGACGCCGTTTACCTCCTATAGCTGCAAACAAATAAAAACTTTGCCTTTTCTTTTTTTGAAAAATATGTATAATAGGAGAAGTGGTATTTTTGAATGGCTAAGATTTGTGTATTTGTAAATCAAAAAGGCGGCGTCGGTAAAACGACTTCTGCAATCAATATCGGAACCTACTTTGCAATTGAAGGGAAGCGAACGCTCTTGGTGGATTTTGACCCGCAGGGCAATCTATCTTCCGGTGTCGGGGTGTACAAACCGAATCATACAATATACGATGTTATCAGTGAAAAATGCACTGTTTCTGATGCGATTCATAAAACAGCGATACCGAACTTGCAGGTGATCCCTGCGAATATTGAGTTGTCGGGTGCAGCGGTGGAACTTGTTGATGTGGAACGGCGTGAATTTTTTTTGAAAAATGCCCTGTCTCCCGTTGCGGATAATTTCGATTATATTTTTATCGACTGCCCTCCTTCACTCGGTATTTTAACGATTAATGGCTTGGTGTGTGCAAATGCGGTTTTAGTTCCGCTCCAATGTGAATATTTTGCTTTGGAAGGGTTGACGCTTTTGCTCAATACGATTTCGCGGATTCAAGATGGGCTTAATACACAGCTCCGGTTGGGTGGAATTTTTTTTACTATGTATGACTCCCGGACGCGGTTAGCTCAAGAAGTTGTTCAGCAAGTGGTTGCCTATTTCAAAGATAAAGTATTTAAAACAATTATCCCGCGAAACGTAAAACTTTCTGAAGCGCCGTCACACGGTTTGCCGATTAGCGAATATGAGCCGAATTCAACGGGGGCAAAAAGTTATCATAAGTTAGCCTTGGAGATTATGCAGAGTGTCTAAAAATAAATTAGGACGCGGTTTGGATTCTCTTTTGGAAATAAAACCCAATACGAATACTGCGGCAAAGCAAGGTCGGGCTACTAATACCTCTGCAGCGTCCGAACCGGATATCGAAAAAAATATTCAAACGGTAAAAAAGGTTGATCCGCGGATTCTCAAACCGAACCCGCATCAGCCGCGTACCGTTTTTTCGGAAACTGCGCTTGCCGAACTTGCAAACTCCATCAAAGAGCACGGTATTATTCAACCGGTTGTCGTAACGGAAGAAGAAAACGGCGAGCTTTTTATTTTAGCGGGTGAACGGCGAACACGGGCGTCGATTATGGCGGGCTTACAGGAAATTCCAGTAATTGTTGCAGATATTGCGCCGGAGCAAAACTTGGAGCTTGCCCTCATTGAGAATATTCAGCGTGAAAATTTAAACCCGATTGAAGAAGCGCTTGCCTGTAAAAAACTCTTGGAAATGTATGATCTCAGTCAGGACGAGTTGGCAAAAAAACTGGGGAAAAGCCGTCCTGCGGTAACGAATGTGATGCGACTTTTACAGTTGCCGGACTTTGCGCTGGAAGCGGTTCAATCAGGTTCGCTGACATCGGGGCATGCACGGGCGATTCTTTCGGTTGTGTTAAAAACTGAACAAAAAAAACTTTTTGATAAAATCATGAGCGAGGGGCTTTCCGTCCGGCAAGCGGAACAGTATGCGGCAAAACTGAATGCCGGTGAAAAAGAAAACGGACTGAAACATAAACCAGACTCAGCGAAAACTCTTGGGGGGCTTTCACCGGAACTGCAAAGTATGCAGCAAAAATTTTTGGAAGCATTTGGAACGAAGGTTATTATCAAGGGAACGGAAAGTTCCGGAACGCTTGAAATCAGCTATTTTTCAAAAGACGATCTCCACTCCATTTACGAAAAAATTGTGCAGGAATAAGGAAATCACTTCATTGAAATTCGACGGGCATCTCTAAAAATCTAACCTGAGGTTTTAGAGATGCCCTCAATTCTCGATTGAATTAATCAGTGTCCCCTTAAGAGAGGGATTTAAATCCTGCATTTGTTGCCGAAGCACATACGGCGGAATCGTTTGGTTTGTCTGCACTGCATTTCGTCTTTCACAAACGTCAACTAAAATATTAAAAACAATAATTACCGGAAGAATGTGAAAACTGTGTGTATTATTGAGTAAATTTTTCGCACTTCAGCTTGCATATTGGTTGCATCGAAACGGTCAATAATTCCTCGGCCACATCCGAAGAAATAATTTCGTAAGGATTAAAATGTTTTTTTTGCGAATGAACTTCTTCTCGATCCTGAAATGTCCATCAGCAATACTAACGAAGTTTTCGGTATTTTAATTTCCATCTCCATCATTGCTATCTTTGTATCATAGTGTGCGTGATGGGGGTGAGAATGCAAGTGTTTTTTGATAAGAAAGCCGGTGGAAGCGGATAAAACTGACTAGAGCTTACGCGGAAAACTGAGTTTATTCATTATCGTAGGTTTCGAGTATATCGCGAAGTTCGTTCAGCATGTGCCGATGTGTTTCTGCAATTTTCAAGTCGTCATCAGGATTTTCCGGGAGGAAAAGTTCATGTGTTTTTACTTTTAATGCTCGTGCCAGTTTATCCAGCGTTTCAGCGGACACCCATTTTTCCTGATTTTCGATGCTGTTGATAAATGCCAATGACAGGTCGCTCGCCACAGACAATTCCAACTGCGACATTTTGTGTAGTCTGCGTAATCGACGGAGATTATATGACAATAATTCCGTACAAACATAGTTTTCACTCATAGTTGATATAAAGTAAAGCCATCAGCATAATTTTGCAAACATCCTATAGATTATTATTCATATTCTTATAGTAAAGTGTAATTGTTCTCGATATAAAACCATGCAATCGCTTAGAAGGTCATCAGAGTATATCCTCGATGTACATGCGTTTTTTTGATCCCAAAAAAAGAGTTCGTTGAATCATCAATCGATAATTATTATGTGAAGATTGGGAGAACAAGAATTAGTAAAAACAATAATCTTCTCGCTGTGATTTAAACGGAATTATGTTATTTGCTTTATCTATTTTGTACTTGGTTAAAAATTGAAATATCGTAAGTTTTTCCTCATCCAAGTGTTTTATTTTTCTCATCATAAAAAAGAAATGGCTTGATGCCGTTTAACAGCAAACTTTGCTTCGCAAAGTTTTTTTTGCAAAGCAAAGTTTTTTGCGAAACAATAGATTTTAAAAGGTGGGCACTGAAAGGGTGTCTTTTAAAAAGGTAACCCAAATTTTTGAAAGGCGACTTTAATTATCGATTAAATTAATCGGTGCCTCCTATCGCGATAGTTTTTAACATTAGGTTTTTGCCTTTTGGAAACGCTGATTAAAGGGGTAAATTGTATACTTTTGCTCCTGTGAGATAAAAAAATAAAAAAACGGCTTGACAAAAAAAATCTTTTATGCTAAGATGTCCGAAGTTTATTCTTAAAAGAGGTGTTTAAGATGGCAAACAAGCCGAGAGGTAAAATAGTACGAAGGCTCGGAATTAACATTTACGGGAATCCAAAGTATGATAAACTTTTGGACAGGAAACCGAATACTCCCGGAAAAGAACGCGGCAGCAAATCTCGAGCAAAAGTATCTGTTTACGGTGAACAATTAAAAGAAAAACAAAAATTCCGATTCGCCTACGGCATGTCGGAGCGTCAGTTTAGAAATTTGTACAAAAATGCAAGTAGAATGGGCGGTGCAACCGGCGATAATATGATTTCCTTGATGGAACGCCGTTTTGATAATACTATCTATCGGATGGGCTTTGCAGTTAGCCGTGCACAAGCTCGACAGATGGTTTCCCATGCTTATTTTTACATTAACGGTAAACTTGCAAATATTCCCTCTTTGTACATTAAAGCCGGCGATGTAATTACGACGCGCGATCGAAAAGGTATTGAAGCCTTGGTACGAAAAAATTTAAGTGCAACGGCGAATAAAAAGACAGCTTGGATTGAACTTGATGATGAAAAACTTTCCGCAAAGATTGTTGTTTTACCGAAAGCGGAAGATATTCAGCCGGTTGGAAAAATCCAAAGCGTCGTTGAATTTTACTCACGATAGTTATATTGTTATTTACATTTATTACAAAAATTGACTAAGGCGCTATTCGGTTTTAGGTGCCTTTGTTTTCATTCCCGAAAAGCTCAAGGACGTTTCGTTGTAAAATCCTTGGGCTTTTTTATTGTGTGATTATACAACGAAGTGTGCTTGTGCCTCTTTTGCCACGTTGTATTCCTCACAAAGAATAATCCATTGAAACTTTTTTCTTTTTCTTTTGTTAAATATTTGTAAACGACGACGGTATCTAATACGTAAGAGTCGGTTTCTTGCCGTTATCGTGAAGGAGTTTACAGTGAAAAAATTTTTTACCTTTATGGCTATGGCTGCGTTTCTGATGGTGCAGGGAACGCTTTTGTTTGCCGAAGAAACAATTACATTAAAAATTGCCACCGTTGCACCGGCGAACTCGCCATGGGACGTTGAATTAAAAAAACTTGCATCGGAATGGACAAAAATCACCAACGAAACGGTGCGGATTCAGTTTCAGAATATGACTGCACTCGGCGGTGAAAAAGCGGGTATCCAAAAAATGACCGCGCGCCGTCCCGGACAGAGATCGCCGCTTGACGGAGCGATTTTTACTTCGATTGGATTGAATGAACTCGCTCCAAAAGCCCGCATTTATACGCTTTCCATTCCGTTTTTAATCCGCACGCAAGAGGAGTTGGATCTTGTGATTGAAAAATTCGGAAATGAAATTGAATCCGAATATGAAAAAACGGGAGTTCGGTTGTTAGCTTGGTCGAATGTTGGCTGGATTCGCTTTTACACAAAAAGCAATTATTCCGATGTTGCCGGTTTAAAAAAACAAAAAATAGTTTCATCGGGTTTTGACAGTGCTGCGTTAAGTAATGCGTTAAAAGTAGCCGGCTTTACGGTAGTCGACATACCTGCCGGCAAAGTTTCACAATCTTTAAAAACCGGCGCTGCCGAAGGAATGTACACGGTTCCGCTTGCGGCTGCCGTCTCGGGCGATTTTAAAGCCCTCAATTACGGTTTGGATACGAGACTGTGTCCGGTAATGGCCGGTTTTGTGATAAGCAATGAATCATGGAATTTGATTCCGGAAAAATATCACCGCCAGCTGGAAGCGTCGTTACAGCGTATGGTTGAAAAACTTAACACCGAGCTTGAGCGTTTCGATATCGATTATACAAATCGGATGAAAAAACAAGGTTTACAGTTGATTACGTTGACGCCGGCACAAGTGCAGGAATGGGATAAAACTCTTACGGAAGATATGCTCCGTGCAAGTGCTGCTTATCCCGATATATTTAATATGACTCTCTATAAAAATATTAAAACTGAGCTTGAAAAAATGCGTTAATAATTTTATGATGGAGTTTATGAAAAAACTCCTTCATTACTTGCTTATGATTATGGCGGCGGCATTAATGGTGCTGCCGCTTGCTATGCCTTTACTTGCAAGGTTGGTAAACCGCCTTGTACAAACTTCACAAATCAATCCTTTTTTACAAGCAATTTCAACATTTGCATTTGACGGCGAAGTCGGCATTGCAAACATCTCGTTTATGTTTGCCTGCTTTGCAGGAATTTACACGGGACTAAAAAATAAACACCTCAATATTTCCGTGGTGTCCGACAATTTATCGGAACGTATGAGTCGTGCGGTACATGCAATTATTCAGGCGACGGGAATTGCGATTTTACTGGCACTTTTTTTTGCAACGTTTCCGAATATTTTGGGCATTATTGCTCCGAGCGAAACGGTGTGGGGCATCCCGATACGGATTATTTTTATTGCAATCAGCGTAATGTACCTGGGACTTTTTCTCATCGAGGTAAAGCGCACAAAAAGCATAGCGGTGATTGCGGTCGGAATTTGTCTCGGTTTGTTTCTTGCGCTTGGTTCTATCTTAGGAATTTTTTATGCGCTGTTTAACTGGGGAGGCTGCTTTTTAGCTACGGTGTTTAGCGCGGTTACTGCAAGTGTGCGGATTTTACTGCCGGTTGCCGTTATTTTTATTATTGTCCTTGCTTTTTTTGGAATGCCGCTTTATCTCGTGCTTTCCGCGATTGCGTTTTTGGGATTCTTGCAAGGCGGCGGCTACGTCGATGTTTTACCGATGGAAGCCTACACTATTTTAGCGGATACCAGCATTACCGCAATTCCGCTTTTTACGTTTGCAGGCTGTTTACTGGCGGAAGGCAGTGCCGGAAAACGCCTCACGGCTTTTATCAATGAAGGGGTTGGCTTTTTACGTAGCGGTCCGATTATTACGGCGGTGCTGGTTTCCACGCTTTTTACAACATTTACGGGAGCGTCCGGTGTCACGATTTTAGCCTTGGGCGGAGTACTCAGTTTGATTTTAACCGGCACCGGCTCCGACAAAGATAGCGCGGAAGGATTGATTACCGCTTCGGGCGCTATCGGTATTTTGTTGCCGCCCAGCTTTGCCGTTATTTTATATGCGGTAACGAATATGTTTTCCGGTGCAAGTGTCATCGACATATTTAAAGGTGCCGTTTTGCCGGGACTTATGTTGGTTTTTGTGACGATTGGCTTGGGTGTGTTTTTGGATAAAAATAAAACCGGCACCCGTTTTTCGGCAAAGCGATTCGGAGAAGCATTTACTGCGGCGATATGGGAACTCCTTTTGCCGATATTGATTTTTGTGTTGTACTTTACGAATACGCTCACCCTTGTACAAACCGCCGCTTTTGCTGCTGTGTACGCGTTTATCCTTGAAGTTGCCCGAAAAGATTTCACTGTAAAAGCGGCTTTTACCTCGTTGGTTGAAAATATACCGATAGTTGGCGGCGTGCTGATTATCGTCAGTGCGGCGAAGGGACTCGCCTCGTATTTTATCGATGCAAATGTTCCGGGACTTTTAAGCGATTTTGTACTGATTCACATCAGTAATAAATACGTGTTTTTGCTACTGCTCAATATTTTACTGCTGGTGGTCGGCTGCATTATGGATTTGTATTCGGCAATTTTGGTTGTTTCGCCGCTCATTATTCCTATTGCGGAAAACTTCGGGCTACACCCTGTTCACATCGCGGTTATTTTTTTGATGAACCTCGCGCTTGGTTTTTTAACGCCGCCGGTCGGTATGAATCTCTTCCTTGCGAGTTACACGTTTAAAAAACCCGTTTTGAAAATCGCACGGGACATTATGCCGTATTTGATTGCGCAGCTTGTAATTTTGCTGCTCGTAACCTATATCCCTTGGTTTAGCTTGGTATTTGTCAACTAGTCGGTTAAGCTGAAAGCATCATCGGTACCGGTAAAAAGTTCCGAAGTGAGGGGAAAAGTTATGTGCGGTTTAAAACGTCACCCGCCGTACTGAAGCGGTTTCAGCATTGCTTTGCAGAATACGGCGGGTGTCCTTTGTCGTTTCGACTTTTGGGGAAAAATTTTTGCAGTATTATCGGTATTTCAATGTTCTTTTTTACTGTATGCGAGCCAATAAATGAGACCGACGAAAATACCGCCTCCGATTATGTTGCCGATGGTAACGGGAAGTAAGTTTTTCACGGCAAAGTTTTGCCAGTTGAGGGCGGCAAGGGCGTCGATCGGTATTCCCGATGCGGCAACAAAGCTGTTCACGCTTTTTGCGAAAATGCCTGCCGGTACGTAGTACATGTTTGCGATGCTGTGTTCGTAACCGGAAGTAACAAAAACCATGACGGGGAAAAAACACGCAAATAATTTGCCGGTAATGTCTTTTGCCGCGAACGCCATCCATACGCCGAGTGAAACAAGCCAGTTACACAAGATGCCGGAAAACAGCGCTTGCATAAAACGCATCGAAACTTTTCCGTATGCAATTTTTACGGTCATGCCACCGAGGAGAGAAGCGCCGCTTGAAAATTGTCCCGCGTAAAAAACTGCCGTCACGACAAACAGAGCGCCAACAAAATTGCCGATATACACAAAAAACCAGTTTTTCAGCATTTGAGCGAGACGCGCTTTTCGAGAAAGAACGGCGGTTACGATTAAGCTGTTGCCGGTAAATAATTCCGCACCAGCGACGACAACCAGCATTAATCCGGTCGGGAACACGAGCCCCGAAACGAATTTGCCGAGTCCGAAAGTTTCCGGCTTTGCGAGTAAATTAAAGGCTGCCATGTTGGCTCCGGCTCCGGCAAGGGCGATAAATGCTCCGCCTAAAATACCCAGCAAAAATTGCTTTACCGTAGAAAGATTTGCCTTTGTTACGCCTGCTTGAACGGCAACTTCAAGGACTTCAGCCGGCGCAAAATAATATTTATCACTCATACTATGCTCCGATTTTTAAAACTACATTTTATTTTAATGCAACGGGGATAAGTTTTCAAGGTAGGTTTTGAAAATTATTCTCGGTATGAAGATAATCCTATCGGAAACGCTGATTAAAGGCTTGACGCCGTTTACCGGCAACTTTGCGAAACAACAGTGTCACGATTAATTCTCGATTGAATTAATCAGTGCCTCCAAAAGTTTGGTAAATTTTTAAAATTTCTCGGCAAATATTTTAAAATATTTGGTAAATAATTTTAATTATTTGGTAAATATTTGGAGGAACTGCGGTAAAAATCGTTTGAGATGCACATATCTTTTTTACCGAATGAGGCAATTTAGCTGCCACGGTGATATTGCATAAAAACGGGACTTCGCGCTGTTACAACTTTTCGATTTCTTCCTCGCTTAAACCGGTCGCTTGCATTATTTTTGAACTAGGGTCACCCAGTTGTTTTAATATGCGTGCCGTTTCCAGTTTGTTTTGATAAGCTCCTTCGGCTCGTCCTTCTTCAATTCCTTCTTTAATTCCTTTTTTGATTCCCTCTTCAATTCCTTCCTTAACTCCCGCTTTACGCCCCTTTGCCAAGTCTTCTTTTCGAGCTACTTCCCGCTCAAGAGAAAGCATCATTTGGTAGTTTTCTTCAGAAAGCTCGCGAGCTATCCGCCGCTCTTCTTCGGTAACGGTTAATAAAACTTGATTTGCTCCGTCGATTCCTTTTTCCCGTT
>ERZ1673752.3946-NODE-3946-length-13216-cov-9.572753_pt1 | contig 13216 bp, 10 predicted proteins | sample MGYA00580195_ERZ1673752 | MGnify/ENA primary metagenome ERZ1673752 (study PRJEB41218, sample SAMN15661744) | gut metagenome | host: Homo sapiens | place: Canada: London | collected 2015-08-20/2019-03-30 | study: EMG produced TPA metagenomics assembly of...
ATGTAATGGATAAATACAATATTTTAATTGCTGAGGATGACAAGGAAATTGCAAGGTCAATTGGAATTTATCTAAAAAATGAAAATTTTAATATTTTTTACGCCTATGATGGACTTGAAGCCCTAGGTATTTTTAAAAGTGAAAAAATCGATCTCATAATAATGGACCTCATGATGCCAAACTTATCTGGCGAAGAAGCTATTATTAAACTTAGAGAAATTTCTGTAGTCCCAATAATTATTTTATCTGCAAAATCAGAGGACACTGACAAAATTTTTGGACTAAATATTGGCGCTGACGATTATATTCAAAAGCCCTTCAATCCAATGGAGCTCATCGCTCGTGTAAAGAGCAATTTGAGAAGATTTTATGCCTATGATTTAAAAAATGACAGAAACTTTATAGAGATAGGCAGTGTTAAATTAGATTTATCTCAGAAAATTGCCTATGTTGAAGATAAACCAGTTGCCCTAACTTCTATTGAGTTTAAAATTCTGGAGCTACTCATGAGAAATCCCAACAGAGTTTTTTCCATTGAAGAAATTTACGAAAGTGTCTGGAATGAGCCAGCCATGGAGGCAAAGACTGTTACAGTTCACATTAGGCGAATAAGAGAAAAAATTGAAGTAAATCCAAAGAAGCCAATGTACTTAAAAGTTCAGTGGGGACTTGGATATAAATTTGAAGATTTGAGGCGAAAATAATGAAAAAAAATTCTTACAAACTTAGCTATTATGCTTTAATAATTTTAGCAATTTCAATTATTTCCATGTTGGCAGGATCGTTTTTATACACAAAAAATCCTGATTCTTCTTATAGAAGAGCCATGACAGAAAATAGGATTTACAATACTTTATATCAGTCAGTAAATGACAATGATGATTTTTATAGTAGTTATAAAGAATTTAAATATGCTATAAAGTCTTATAAGTTAAAGTATTTTGACCAAAATGGAAATGTTGTTACAGATCCAGGATTAATTGAAGCTCAAAAGAAGAAGGATGACCTAAAGGCAAAGGGACTTGATCCAAAGAACTATCTTGAAGATTGGATGTTAGAACAACCAGAATTAAAATCTGAATACAAAACTTTTTACCTAACTAATGAATATGAAAAAAATGAATTTGACCCACTAGAAATTGAAATGAGAAATAATGACTTTTTGATTACTGGTTCAATAATTAATGATAGTATAGTGATTGACAAAGTTCAAAAAAGTAAAAGACTTATAGATAGTGACTACAATTTTATTGACAAGTCTTTTAAATCGGATTTAAATGATGCCTTTAGAAAATTAAATAGTAGTAATAATATTAAAAATCTAAAGTTTGCTTATTACGCATCCTTAGATGACGAAGTTTTTAAAGATATTGAAAGAGATGTCTTTAGAGATCAAGTACAAGTGCAAATTGGAGTTAGCGTATTAATAGCTGCTGTTCTTTCTGCAATACTTGGACTATTTATGAATATGGAAAAAATTGACGGCAGCGAATCCTTGAGAAAAGTTTTTAAGCTTCCAATAGAAGTTGTGATCATTCTATTTGTAATATTTGCATTTTCCAGTGCAGGAATATCAAGCATGAATCACATATACAACAATTTGTATATTTTCTATTCATTGTACCTTATTGGTCTCGTAATTGTTTCACTAACAGTAAATTATTTTGTAATTCTTTTAAAAAGCATATTTAACAAGAATACAGAAAATTATTTAGTCAAAAATTCACTCATTTATAGAATTTTTACTGGAGCGATTTCTGAATTTTCAAATGCGTCTGATGACAAGAAAAATATTAAAGATGCAAAGATTAAATTTACCCTAATTTATTTTGTAGTTTTCTTATTGTTGGCAATACTTAATATGATGTTTTCAACTATGTCTTACTATGCTCCTGAAAAAATGTTGATTCCAATGATATTATTTGGCATATTCATTTATTATATATTGATGAAAAATATAAATGAAGTTGCAAGAATTTCCAGAGAGTCCACTGAAATTGTAAAGGGAAATTATAAAAAGAACATTGAAAAAAAAGGTGGCCTTTATGATGGCATAGTCGACAACTTTAACAATATTGGAGAGAACCTAGACCTTGCCATTGAAGATGCAGTCAAGTCTGAAAGGTTAAAGACAGAACTTATAACCAATGTGAGCCACGACTTAAAGACTCCATTGACATCTATAATTAATTATTCAGATCTCTTATCAAAAGATGACAATACAGAAGATGAAGTCAAGGAGTATTCAAAAATAATAAATGAAAAGTCCAACAAGTTAAAGGTCTTAATCGAAGACTTATTTGAAGTATCAAAGGCGACATCAAATAATATTGAGTTAGATAGGCAAGAACTTGACTTTAATTCTCTTGTTCAACAATCCATAGGAGAGTGGGAAGACAAAATTTCAGAAAAAAATATTGAAATTATTTCAAATCTTCCTGAAGATAAGCTAATGCTTAACATTGATGGACAAAAATTCTCAAGAGTTTTAGACAACTTATTCTCAAATATTTCTAAGTACGCCTTAGAAAACTCAAGAGTTTATGTAGATCTTTTAGAAGAAGATGGAGTTAAACTGACTATAAAAAATATTTCCAAGTATCCACTTAACATTTCCGCAGAGGAACTTATGGAAAGATTCACTCGTGGAGAAAAGTCAAGAACAACGTCAGGCTCAGGTCTTGGACTATCAATAGCATCATCTTTTGTGAGAGCTCACGGAGCAAGCTTTGATATAGACATTGACGGAGACTTATTTAAGGTTACCATAGAATTTTAAAACAAAAATTTTAAAGGATTTTAATAAGTAATCTTAAAAGAATTATAATAAATTAGCTTAAAAGGATTTTTAAATACAATGCAGAAGAAAGTTCGGTTGAAAATAATTTCGCCGGACTTTTTTCTTTAACTTGACAAAGCTAAAGCAATAATATATACTCAAGATGAAAATATAAATATTAACAATAATAAAAAAACAAGAGGTGAGAAAATGGAACTATCAAATGGAGAACTTATGGTAATGGAAGTTTTGTGGGAGGGAGAGTGCCTAGATGAAAATGGAGAAATACAAGCTCTCGAATTATCCAAAGTGTTAAAGAAAAAATATAATCTGGGTAAAACATCTTGCTACACATTTTTTGGCAGGCTCTTAGAAAAGGGTGCAATAACAAGAAGGTATCCTAAGTACACACTAAAACCAATAGTCACAAGAGAAGAAGCCTTGCAAAAACAAAGAGAAGAAGCCATAGATAAATTATTTCAAGGATCCTTTATAAGTTTTTGCAGGACCTTTTTAAAGGACAATAATATAAGTGAAAAAGAAATTCAAGAGATAAAAAATCTTCTTAAAGATTTTGAGAAGGAAGAGAAATGAGAATAGCTATAGCTGGTTCAGCAGTCCTCTATAAAAGTTTAAAGTCAATAATAATATTAATTTTGATTTTACTCTTTAGAAGGAGATTAAACTTAAAAAGCACTAAGGGTGCTAATATCATATTGTGGACTCTTCTTTTAATCTATTTAATATTTCCAAAAGATATTGTATTTAGTGTAAAAACCTATGAAGCTTCAAAGTTTATAAAGACAATTTTCGCGCCATCAATATTGATAAATCAAGCAGCAATTTACATAACCTATAACTTCCCATCAATATCAAGATTTAATAGGATAGTAGGTTCAAGCTTAGTTATTATCTATACGCTATATCAATTTATAAAATTTAAAAAAGTCACAAGTAATTCTCTTGAACTAAAGGACAGGACTCATTTAAACAATGCTCTAAAAAAATTTAATATAAGAAGAGAAGTAAAAATCTATATAAATGATGACTTAGACACGCCTATAACTTATGGAATATTTAGACCCAAAATAATTTTACAAAAAAGCATTTTAAAAGACTGGGATTTATTAGACCATGTGCTTATTCACGAGTTAGTGCATATAGAAAGATTTCACATTTTACTAAGTCACTTAAAAAATTTAATAATATGTCTTTACTGGTACAATCCCTTCTTAATACTTAGCTTAAAATATTTTGAAAAAGATATAGAAATAAACTGCGACAAAATAGTTATAGAAAAAATAGGAGATAGCCAAGAAAACAGAAAAAATTATTGCCAGTCAATGCTTAAATTAATAGAAAGACAAAGAGAAAATGATAAATTTGTCTTAAATTTAAGCCCAACTAAGGAAAGGATGTTAACCATGAAAAATTGGAAAAAAACACTGTCAGGAACCTTTACTTTAATATTTTTATTATTCTTGTACATACCAGTGTTTACTAATGCCGTAGAAGTAGATGAAAATAAAGTTATATCAGATACAGAGGGAATTAAGGAAGTTTATGTAAATGTGGACAATAGAGTGGAAGAAATAACAGATGAAGAGTATGAAAACTTAGATTTAGATGAAATATTATTAAATGATGTTGGCGAAAAATATGTAAAGAAAAGAGAAATAATACCAGCCTTTGATCATATAGATTATAAATTTAATTTCCAATCTTTTTATGAGTATAATCAAGAGGGCTTTACCATTAAAACAAGCGAGATACATTCTAAAAGGGATATAGATTATACTGTGCTTATAGTAGAGAATGGCGAAAAAATATATGAATCAAGATTTAATGAAGGAAAGAATTTAAAAATTAGAGTTAATGGTGGGAATAATTATAGAGTTATTATATTAAATCAATCAGTAAAACCTATAACTTATAAAATAAATATAAGTTTATGGCGAGAGGAGTAAAAAACTTATAATAATAAAAAATATAGTATTAATTATATTTCAAAGTTAATAGGTAAGAAAGTGTAAACTTATTTATTAATCCTTGAAAGGAGATACAAGTTGAGGACAAAACAGCTTTTAATATATATAATAAGTATAATAATATACATAATTTTAGTTTATTTATTAAATAGACGCACCAATAATAAAAGAATTATGTATGGAATTTCAATAATAAGTTTAATATCATTTGCTAGTCTTAAATTCTTAGGCAGTAAATATAATATTGATTTTTTAGGTTCCGATAAATTTATAAATACTTATCTAAATTTAATGTGCTTTATAATTAATATTCCAATATTATTTGGAGGGTATAATACTATAGATTTTTTTCTTAATAAGAAAAATTCTAAGGATAATAAAAATTTTATTATAAAAAGTATTTTGATAATACTACTACTCCTTTTAGTATATATTAGTTACACTTGGTGGGGTATTGTATATTACTTTTTATTTTAAAAATATTATGGTAGAAAGCAGTCGATTTAGCATAACAACAAATGCTAGAAATCTATAAAAGGAGGTGATATTTTGAAGAAAGGTTTAGCTATTTTTCTTATTTGTTTGTCATTTTTTGCAGGGTTTTTCGTAAATAATACAATTGCAAAAGAGAATCGAGGCTTGACAAAAAGTCAAACGGAAAAGTTAATCAATAAAAAAATTTCACAAGATGAGTGGAATAAAATGACTCGAGATGGCGAATTGGAAATGATCGGTGCTGCCGATGGACCTACGCAAATTTATACTGAATCAAATAAATAAGAAAATTTGAAAAATAAGAAAGTTCGGTTGAAAATAATTTCACCGGACTTTTTAACGATTTACAAAAATAAAGTATTTTTATATAATAAGGTTGAAAAAATTGTTATGATTGATTATGAAAAAGGTAAGAAATCGAATAAATAAAAGGCTAATTATATAATTTGAAAAAATAATAATAAGCTTATTGCTAAAAAAAGTGGAGGATATTTCCAATGAATAAAAAAAATTTACTTTTTAAAATTTCAATTGTTCTTAATATTATTCTCTTGTGTTCTACAATTATTTTAAAGCAAGAGCCAATGGTTCCTCTCTTGAGGGGGACTTATGTCCATTCCAATGGAGACTTTTATTCAATGTCCTTTGATACTGAGAAAAATGTCTATTATATCTTTTGTAATGGAAGTCTTATAGAAAAAGGTAATTTTAAAGAGGATGAGGACAAGAGGATATACAAACTAGAAGACAATGACTATAACAAATATATATTCTTAGATGGAAAGACTTTTTATTTTGCCCTATCAGAGGATAAGGTAATTAAATTTGAGAAGGAATCAAATGCAATAACTTTTTACGGAGAGTCAAAGGATTTTGAATAAATTTTTTATTTAATAATGAAGTTCATAAATTTAAGAAGAGGCGAAATAATGGAATTTATTATTTTTATTTGCTTTATGATTTTGCTTTTATATTACAGAGCAAAGAAGAGAACTAGAAAATATAATCAAGAAAAAATTTACAACAATTTAAATCCTATTTATTTATTTTTTGCATTATTTTGCCTTTTAATATGGCTGTACTTTGCCATAAAGTTTATGGGCTGTTTTTTTGATGCTCTAAGGTCTGGCTATAAAATAAGTTTTTCAAAATTTTTATTTCCACAAATTAGAGCTGTAATTTTAGGATTTGCAGAGAATAACAATGAAGACATTCCTCATGAATTATTGTCACTGCTTATGTCTTATGAAAATTTAATGAAAAGTTGTCTTTTATTAATAATTAGTGTTGTTTTCCTTGATTTAATGATCAAGAGAATTGTCATAAAGGATGATAAAGTAATTTTTAACAATAAAACTTATGAAAGAAAGGATATTGTGGATTTTAAAAATAAAACTTTTTTTGGCAATAAGTATGCTATAATAAAATTTCAAAAAGATGAAATTTATTTGCCAATTAAGGGCAATGAAAAATTTATTAATTTTATTGACGAAAAAAATTAGTAAATTAAAAAATTTATAATGATAAGAAAGTTCGGTGGAAAATTATTTCACCGGACTTTTTTCTTTGCTCAAATTTATCCTTGTGATAATATATGACTTAGGATGTGATTTTGTGATTTTAAATGAAATTAGAAATATAATGAGAGAAAAAAATATAGATTTTTATATTATTCCATCTAAGGATCCACATGGCTCTGAATACCTTCCAGATTTTTACAAGGAAAGGGAATTTGTCACAGGCTTTACTGGTTCACAGGGAACTGCTGTCATAACTAGAGATGAGGCATATCTTTGGACTGATGGCAGGTATTTTATACAAGCTGCAAAAGAAATAAAAGATTTTGGCTTTGAACTTCAAAAAGAAGGTCAAGTTGGAGTTTTAAACTACAGTGATTGGATAAGTGAGAATATAAAAGAAGGCATGACTCTTGGTTTAAATGCAGAATATTTTTCTCACCAAAGTTTTTCATCTTTGGAAGAGAAATTAAAGGAGAAAAATGTAAAAATTGTTGATGCTGATTTAATTACTGACCTTTGGAAAAATAGGTACTCTTTACCAAGTGAAGATGCTTTTTTACTTGATGAAAAGTATGCAGGAAAGTCTGCAACAGAAAAAATTTCTGAAATCAGAAAAATTTTAAGGGATAAAAAAGCTGACATGACAATTGTTTCTTCACTTGTAGATATTGCCTGGACTCTTAATATTCGTGGCATGGACATAAAGGACACGCCAGTTCTAATTTCCTTTATGATTATAGAAGCTGAAAAGGTAATTTTATTTACAGACAGAGAAAAGATTAAAAAGATTGAAAAAGAAATTTCTGATCTAGTTGAAGTGAGAGCTTACTCAGAATTTTATGATTATCTAAAAAATTATAAAGAAAGAAAAATTTATCTAGATCCAAACTCAATTAACGAAAAAATTTATAAGGGCATTTGCGAAAATAATGAGATAATTTTTGGCAATAATATTTCAGAAAATTTAAAGACAATAAAAAATGAAACTGAAATAAAAAATCTTGAAAATACTTATATAAGGGATGGAGCAATTTTATTTAAGTTTATCTGCTGGTTAAAGGAAAATACAAAAAATAAAATTGGCGAATATGATGCGGCGATGAAGCTTGACTCTATGCGTGCAGAAGATCCACTTTATATTTCAAATTCCTTTGATACTATCTCTGCCTATGGAAAAAATGCAGCCATGATGCACTATCATGCCAGAGAAGATGACCAAGCTGTAATTGAGCCAAGGGGATTTTACCTTGTGGATTCAGGTGGACAATACTATTCTGGAACAACAGACATCACGAGAACTATTGCCATGGGAGAACTAACAGAGGAAGAAATTCACGACTACACAATGACTTTAAAGAGTCACATAGATTTAATGGACGCTGTGTTTTTAAAAGGAACTTATGATTTAGCCTTAGATGGCATTGCCAGATATGCCCTTTGGCAAGATAGGATGGACTACAAGTGCGGAACAGGCCACGGAATTGGCTTTGTCCTATCAGTTCATGAAGGACCACAGAGAATTTCTCCAAGAGACCCTGCTGTGAGGATGGAAGAAAACATGATTGTTTCCAATGAGCCTGGTGTCTACAAGGAAAATAAGCATGGCATAAGAATTGAAAACATCATGAGGGTAGTCTTTGACTGCGAAACTCATGACTCAGTCTTTAATAAGTTTAAGACAATTTCTTTTTGTCCCTTTGAACTCAAGGCAATTGATGTAAATTTACTTACAGATAGGCAGATAGAGGTTTTAAATTCTTATCACAGAGAAGTTTTTGATAAGTTAAGTCCACATTTAAATGGAGAAGTTTTAGATTATTTAAGAGAAGCAACGAAAGAGGTTAGTAGATAATTGTTAGATTTAAGAGAAAGGCTTGACCAACTTCCAGATAAACCTGGGGTTTACATCATGAAAAATGAATTAGATGAGATAATTTATGTTGGCAAAGCCAAGTCTCTTAGAAAAAGAGTGAGACAATACTTTGGCTCTTATGGAAAGTCCTCCAAAAAAGTTGCCAGCATGGTCTCAAAAATTCATGATTTTGAGTATATTATTGTAGAAAATGAAGTGGAGTCCCTTGTCCTTGAGTCCAATTTAATTAAGGACAATCTCCCAAAATATAACATTCTCTTGCGTGACGACAAGCAGTATCCTTACATCAAGGTAAAGGTCAACGAGAGGTTTCCGAGAGTTATAAAGACGAGGAGGATTTTAAAGGATGGGGCAAAATATTTTGGACCCTATCCTGATGTCTTTGCAGTAAATGAATCAATCGAAAGTTTTGAGAGACTTTACCCTCTAAGGACCTGCAATTTGAATTTAGAAAATGTTGAAGAAAAAAATTATAGACCTTGTTTAAATTATTACATTGGAAAATGCCTTGGACCCTGCATAGGAAATGTAAAGGACCAAGATTACAATGTCATGGTAGAGGAAGTCTTAAGTTTTCTTTCAAGCTCAGACAACAAATTAATAGATAAGCTTCATGAAAAGATGATGGATTATTCGAGAAATCTTGACTATGAAAATGCTGCTGATATTCGCGACAGGATTAAAAATTTAGAGTACTTAAAGGAAAGACAACTTATAAGTGATCCTGAAGCTCGCGATGACAAGGACATAATCGCCCTTGCCAAAGGTATAGACGAAGTTCTCATTCAAATTTTCTTTTTCAGAAATGGAAAAATTATTGGCAGAGAGCATTATATGATAAGGGACTATTACAATGACAGCTACGAGGAAATTTTTTCTTCATTTTTAAAACAGTTTTACATTGGAGCATCCTATATTCCAAAGGAAATTATTATAGAAGAAAAGCCCATGGATATTAAGGTGCTAGAAGATTGGCTAAGTGAAAAGAGAGGCAATAAAGTTACCATAACTGTTCCAGTAAAGGGCGACAAAAAAGAATTAGTGAGAATGGTCAAGAGAAATGCCCTTGACATGATTGAAAAGTATGGCGATAAGTATAAAAAGCGTGCTGAATCAAATAGGTTGGCACTAGAAGAGATAAAAGATTTAATTGGTCTAAGTGAAAGGCCAAGGCGAATAGAAGCCTATGACATTTCAAATATTTCTGGCGTTGAATCTGTTGGGTCCATGGTTGTTTTTGAAGATGGAGATGCAAAAAAGAGCGACTACAGAAAATTTAGGATAAAAAGTGTCATAGGTCCTGATGACTATTCAAGTTTAAAGGAAGTAATTGAGAGAAGATTTAGAAGAGGGGTAGAAGAAAAGAAAGAGGACAAAAATTCTTCCTTTTCAAATTTTCCAGACCTTATAATGATGGATGGCGGCAAGGGTCAAGTAAGTGCTGCCAAGGAAATTCTCGATAAATTAAAGTTAAATATTGAAATTTGCGGACTTGTCAAAGATGACTTTCACAGAACTCGTGGCATTATTTATAACAATGAGGAATTTAATGTTGATTTAAATTCCAGAGCCTATAAAATGATTTACAAGATCCAAGAAGAAGCTCACAGGTTTGCAATAAATTATCACAGAAATCTCAGGTCCAAGACAATGTTTAAGTCAGAGCTTGACGATATAAAATTAATAGGTCCAAAACGAAAGGAAAATTTGTTGAAACACTTTAAATCCATTGACAAAATAAAAAAAGCAAGCATCCAGGAGCTTATGGAAGTTGAGTCAATGAACGAAAAAAGTGCAGAATCAATTTATGAACATTTTAGGAGAGCAAAAAATGGGAGTTAAATTAAAATATATAGTAGAGGAACTAAATTTTGAAATTATTCACAAATCAACTGATTACGATGAAATTGAAATTAAAAACAGCGACATAAATAGGCCAGGCCTTCAACTTTGTGGCTACTATTCAAAATTTGTAAAAGATAGAATACAGCTTATTGGCACACAGGAGTGGCATTATATAAATTCATTGAATGATGAGGAAAAATTTTCTACTTTAGAAAAATTATTTAAGTACAACATACCAGTAGTTGTATTTTCTAGAAATAATATGATCTTTCCTCAGGCAAAATTTTTGGCTGAAAAATACAATGTCACAATAATAAGAAGTCATGATACAACTTCAAAAATATTTAGCAAAATAATTTCTTTAGTGGATGAGGCACTGGCTCCAACTACAAGAATGCATGGAGTTTTACTTGACATCTCGGGCATTGGTGTTTTAATAACAGGCAGAAGCGGAATAGGAAAAAGTGAAACAGCCCTTGATTTAATTTCCAATGGGGCAAGACTCATTTCCGACGACTCAGTCATCATAAAAAATATTGACAAAAAATTAATAGGAAAATCTCCTGATATTACAAAATATTTTATGGAAATTAGAGGAGTAGGGATAATCGACATTCAAAAAATGTTTGGCATAGGCTTTGTCATGGAAGAAAAGGCAATAGAAGTTGTAGTAAATTTAGAAGATTGGGATGAGTCCAAAGAATATGAGAGACTTGGACTTGACAATAATTATGAAAACATTTTGGGAATAGATGTTGTTAAGTTTGACATTCCAGTAAAACCAGGTAGGCATACTGCACTTATTATTGAAGTTGCTACAAAGAATTATAAGCAAAAGGAATTGGGCTACAATCCAGCTACTGCTCTTAATGAGAGAATGTTAAAAAAATTAAAGTAAATTTGAAGAGCACAAGCAAGTGCTCTTTTATTTATATTTATAAATGATTAACAAAAATTTTACAAAAAAATTATAATTCCGCATTATGAAACATCTTTCATAATTCGCCATTTTCAAATATTTAAAGTCATTTATTAACAATATTATTGAATTTTTTTAAATTAAGTTCTATAATATAAACAGTATGGTTAGTTTATATTATTAATAGGAGGAAAATATGGCTAAAACATTTAAAACAATGGATGGTAATGAAGCAGCCGCTCATGTCGCTTATGCGTTCTCTGATGTTGCTTGTATTTACCCAATAACTCCATCATCTCCAATGGCTGAGCACATTGATGCTTGGGCTTCTCACGGAAGAAAAAACATTTTCGGACAAGAAGTATTGGTTAAGGAGTTACAATCAGAAGGAGGAGCTGCTGGAGCTGTTCACGGTGCACTACAAGCTGGTTCACTTACATCAACTTATACAGCATCTCAAGGTTTATTACTTATGCTACCTAACATGTATAAGATAGCAGGAGAATTACTTCCAGGAGTATTCCATGTTGCAGCTAGAGCACTAGCATCTCATGCACTATCAATCTTTGGTGACCACCAAGACGTTATGGCAGCTAGAGCATCAGGATTTGCACTTCTTGCATCTGGATCTGTTCAAGAAGCAATGGACTTAGCTGGTGTAGCTCACTTATCAGCAATTAAAGGTAGAGTTCCTTTTGTTCACTTCTTTGATGGATTTAGAACATCTCACGAAGTTCAAAAAATTGAAGTACTTAATTACGACGACCTAGCAAAACTTGTTGATCATGATGCAATTAAAGCCTTTAAAGAAAGAGCTTTAAATCCAAATGGACCACAAGTTAGAGGTACTGCTCAAAACCCTGATATTTACTTCCAAGAAATTGAAGCTTCAAACAAATACTACACTGATATTGTTGGTATTACTGAAGATTATATGAAAGATATTTCTAAATTAACTGGAAGAGAATACAACTTATTTAACTATTATGGAGCTAAAGATGCAACTGATATTATTGTAGCTATGGGCTCTGTAACAGAAACAATCGAAGAAGTTGTAGATTATCTAAATGCTAAGGGAGAAAAGACAGGACTTGTTAAAGTTCACCTATACAGACCTTTCTCTATTAAGCACTTAATGGACGCAATTCCTGAAACTGTAGAAAGAATTGCAGTTCTTGATAGAACTAAGGAAAAGGGAGCAGTAGGACAACCTCTTTACTTAGATGTAAGAGATGCCTTCTACGAATCAGACAAAAGACCACTTATAGTTGGTGGTATTTATGGACTAGGCTCTAAAGATACTAACCCAACAGACATTCTTTCTGTATATGACAACCTTAAAGAAGCTGAACCTAAAAATGACTTCACAATTGGTATCGTTGATGATGTAACTCACAAATCACTTCCAATTAAAGAAGAAATCACTACAGAACCTGAAGGAACAATTAGATGTAAATTCTGGGGATTCGGATCTGATGGTACAGTTGGTGCAAATAAATCAGCAATTAAGATTATTGGTGATAACACTGATATGTATGCTCAAGGATACTTTGACTATGACTCCAAAAAATCTGGTGGAGTTACAATGTCTCACTTGAGATTTGGAAAGAACAAAATCACTTCAACTTACCTATTAACTGAAACTGATTTTATTTCTTGTTCAAAACAATCTTATGTATATTCTTATGACCTATTGAGAGGACTTAAAAAAGGCGGAAAGTTCCTACTAAATACTATTTGGGACGAAGACGACCTTGACGAACATCTTCCAGGTTATATGAAGAAATATATTGCAGA
>ERZ1673752.3951-NODE-3951-length-13193-cov-33.663267_pt1 | contig 13193 bp, 5 predicted proteins | sample MGYA00580195_ERZ1673752 | MGnify/ENA primary metagenome ERZ1673752 (study PRJEB41218, sample SAMN15661744) | gut metagenome | host: Homo sapiens | place: Canada: London | collected 2015-08-20/2019-03-30 | study: EMG produced TPA metagenomics assembly of...
TGGGCGATTCAATTGCAGACTTCTTAGAAAATATCGGTGACAATTTGAGCGATTTGGCACTTGATTTTTTCTGTTTATAAAATCAAATACACTTGCATTTCTGTAAATATCGGTGTAACTTACCGTATACTAAAAAATAAAAAAAATCTAAAAATCGTTTGACTTTTTAAATGTACTGTAGTATAATAATTCTCAGTAATTTTGTCGTTTTGATATTTTGTCAACTAAAAACGATAAAAAAATACGAGGAATACTCGCAATATTCCTCGTATTAGCCTTATAAGATAGCTTGACTATCTTATATAATTTCTTATCTACATCCGGATATGATTATGTCAGTAGTCATCTCAAGCATTAAATTCGTTACAGAAAGCAACAATAACTTGTAGATATTGTCTGAAAACCATATTTGGATGTAGGAAGTACTACAATAAAGGATTAGATAACAAAGCATCAACCCAATATTGATTAAACCTTCCATATGAGGACTCCTTTCTGAAATTCTAGATTTCGTTAGTTGCAAAGTCAGAAGTTAGCGACCTCTTTTGGAAGATTTTTTTGCCTCTTATACCTCTTATATGATACGGCATTAAATTTCAAAAAGCAATTCTCATTTATTCCAAACTTCTTGCATAAAGGAAAAGTTTTTATATAAATTTCTTACAATTTGTCATTATTTGGTGGATAAAAATCACAAAAAAGGACATTATTGTAATATAGTGTTCTTTTTTTGTTTTTTAAATCAATTTTTGTATATGTATTTTTAGCAGAGCTACGGCTCTGCTTTTTTTATGCCCTGATTTCAGGGCATTTTTTCTTTTTAAAAGTTATTTTGAAAAAATTTAAAATTTTTTCTGCTTAAGGGGTGCGAAAACCCGATTTTTACGGAATATATATGAGAAGGTTTTTATTTTTAAAAAACTTTTAAAATTTTTTGATTTTTAGGGTGACAAACCGCAAATTTTGCGGAATATATATAGAACCCTTTAAGGAGGAATTTATGAAACTGAAAAATAAGATTATTTCGGGCTTACTTACTGCCACTACTCTTGTGAGCCTTTGTGCTTTCGGTGCAGGAGCAGTAAGCACAGAGCAAAAGTTTTCGATCGAAGATGCAACGCTTATTCAGAAGAATGTTGTAGGTATGACAACATTTGATGAAAAACAAATTAAGCTGTATGACCTTGATAAAGACGGTGTGATTACCGTCGTTGATTCAACGCTTGTACAGAAGATTATCGTAGGTCTGATTAAAGAGCCAACGGAAGCAGTTACAGAACCTACAACTGTTCCAAAGCCTACTACTGTACCGACCGGCATTAAGCTGAATAAAACGGATATAGTCTTAGGTACAACAGAATCTTATGCTTTAAGTACAACTGTGACAAATGGTAATTTATCTCAGGTTACATTTTCAACAGGCAATAAAAAAATTGCAACTGTTGATTCAAACGGCAAAATAACTGCTGTTGGTGTTGGCACAACAACTATTACGGCAAAAACCTACAACGGCAAAACTGCAAATTGTAATGTGACGGTTAAAAAACTTGCTGACAGTATTATTCTCAACAAATCAAGGTTAACACTTGGTGTTGGAGAACAGTATGACTTGAACAGCAGTATTCCAAACAATACAGCAGCCTACTACAGACTTTATTACTCGAACAACACCGCAATTGCTCCCGTCCAAAAGTCAGGCGGTCTTGTTACTGCAAAAACAGCCGGCACTACAACGATAAGATGTAAGCTCAACAATGGAAAAGAAGCTACTTGTAAGGTAACAGTCAAATCTGCTCCGTCAAGTGTTAGTCTGAATTACACTTCGGCTACTCTAAAGGTTGGGCAGAGCAAAACATTGACGGCTACTCTCAACAGTAATGCGTATAGCTATCGTTCTGATTGGACAAGCAGTAACAGCAAGATTGCTACCGTCAATTCAAACGGCAAGGTGTTTGCTAAATCACAAGGTACGGTGACTATTACATATAAAACCTACAACGGAAAAACCGCATCGTGCAAGCTGACTGTTTCGGGAAGTGTCGCAAAGTGTATTGATGTATCAACTTGGCAAGGCTCAATAGATTTTAACAAGGTAAAATCAGCCGGTTATGACTATGTGATTATCCGTGCAGGCTACGGTAAAGAAAAAAGCCAAAAAGACAATATGTTTGAAACAAACTACAAAAAAGCAAAATCCGCCGGTCTTAAAGTCGGAGCATATTGGTTCAGCTATGCAATGTCACCGTCAACGGCAACAGCAGAAGCAGATGCTTGTCTTAGTTGTATCAAGGGTAAAAAGTTTGAACTTCCTGTTTACTACGATATGGAATATCAGCCTGCAATGAGTACAAGCAACAGCAATTATACAAAAATGGCAGTCAATTTCTGTAACAAACTCAAAAGCAACGGCTTTAAATCGGGTGTGTATTCCTCAGCAAGCGTTTATGACTATCTGCTCAATCGCACAACCTTAAAAAATAACGGCATTTCCATTTGGAACGCAGAATGGTATATAAAGCCGTCAATCACTTGTGATGTGTGGCAGTATTCAGAGAACGGCAGAATTAACGGTATATCAACAAATGTTGACCTTAACTACATATATGACCTTAACATTTTAAATTGATAACAACTTTTTGAGAAGGTGAAATAATTGTCGTTTGGAAAGCAGTTGCTTATTGCTCGAAAAAACAAGCATATGACACAGAAACAAGTGGCAGAAGCCGTGCATATAGAACGGTCAGCCTATACCAAATGGGAAAACGATAATTATGAACCGACTTTTGCATATATCAGAGAATTAGCGAAAACATTGGAAGTTGATTACAACTTTCTGTTTTATGACTCTGACTATTCACTTGACAGCAAGACTTTTTAAGTTTTCATTGTTATTCTTCTTTGCATCGGGCATTAATTTGTCTGATGCACTCCTACAATTCCCACTAATGTGGTTAATAATATAAATTTTCGGAGGTAAATATGATTCGTGCATCACCCAAAAGAATACAGTAGTTTTTCTTTTTCAATATTTAAATATTTAGATGAAAGGAGAGAAAAATTTGAATGAAGTTAATTAAAAAAATGCTGTCGGTGTTCTTATGTTTGACTGTAATTATCGGCTCATTGTCTGTCGATTTGTTTTCCGTAAGTGCTGCCACGGTTACCAAAGGTACTCGTGGTGCAGACGGCAAAGGTTTTAAATACAAAAAAACAGCTGAATATACTTATACAGACGCAAACGGGAAAAAGCATAGTCAGCTTTATGAAGGTTGGGAAAATTTTAAGGTTCACTTTTTTGCTCCATCCGGAAAAACCTTGAATTTTTCAGACTACACACAAAGAGCGTACTGTATTGAACCGGATAAAGCATCTGAATTAACAAGTTCTGCTACTGTAAAAAGTACATCTCAATCAGCAGCTTGGAAACAGCTAACTACTGCACAGCAAAATGCAGTTAATCTGATACTTGCTTGGGGCTTTGGCGGATTTGAAGCTGCAAAGAAAGAGAAGGTTCATTATTACTATGCAACGCAGCTCTTGATTTTTGAGATTGTTGCAGGCAAGCGTAACGCATCAACTTTTGAAGCGGTTACCGGTAAGCCGTTACTTACACCTGCAAATACAATGACGGCTACGAGTTCGGCAGAAACTACGCTTGCGAATGTTACAACAGCATATAACAATATGGTGTCTTGGTGCAAAAGGTCGGTGCGTAATCCGTCATATACAGCATCATCACTCAGTTCTGCGAAGTCGTATCAAATGTCATATAATCAATCAAACGGACAATATTCAATTACTTTGACTGATAAGAACGGTACCGCTTCAGTAACAAAAGCATCCGATGTAATCGTCAGCAATTCAAATGTTAAGGTCAGCGTAAGCGGAAATAAGATTACATTCACTTGTTCCAAAAATCTTGGTACGACAGTTAATGTGACAATGAAAAACTCTTTTTTGAAGGAATATGGAATCAAGAGCAAAAACAGTTTGTATTTAATTACAAGTAATGACTCTGCATCATATCAGACTTTTGCTCAGGGTTCTAATTATGCAGTTAAAGACGGATATGTTAAGTTGACATTTCCGGATGTTGTCAAGCTACAGCTGCAAAAATCATCATCAAACACAGAGCTTACAGCCGGCAACGGTTGTTACAGTTTGTCGGGAGCTGTGTATGGCATATACACCGATAAGGCTTGTGCCCGAAAAATCGGCAGTATTACAACAAATGCAAGCGGTTACGGCAGTTACAGTAAATATGTTGACGCATCAGCTTCTTACTATGCAAAAGAAATAACCGCACCAAAAGGCTATGAGCTTGACAAAACGGTATATACATTTGTGAGTTCAGGAAAAAAAGACAGCAACGGCTATGCAATATTTAAAGCAGTTATGATATCTGACAAAAAAACCGAGCCACAGGATAATCCGGTTAACGACCCTGTCGGTATTGTTTTGCAGAAGAAAAACGCAGTAACGGGCGAAACAACAAGTCAAGGTCTTGGCGGTGCGGTTTTCAGCATTGAATACTACGCACAAGAGATTGACAAAGATTACAATGTCAAACCCGGTGATACCGCTCCTGCACTTGACAGTAAAAACCTTAAAAGAACTTGGTATATTCAGACTGATGAAGATGGCAAAGCATTGCTTGCTTCTAAGTATCTTGCAGACGGATATAAATCTGATGAGTTTTACTATACTTCGGCTGAGAACCCAAATCCTGCTGTACCTATAGGCACAGTTGTCATTCGAGAAGTCAAAGCCCCTGACGGCTATTCTCTCAGCGATGTTGTTTTTTATCGTAATTTATCTGACAGCGTAATTGCTATTATGAAGGACACAAATACTCCCATAAATGTGCCGATTGATGAAATGCCTGCAAAGGCATATGTGGGCATTAACAAGCTTAATCAGTCAGGTATAGGTGTCGGCGGTGCAGTATATGGCTTGTACTCTGATTCAGCTTGTGCAAGCTTGTATGACAAGCTCACAACAAGTGCTGACGGCAAGGGGACTTTTGCAAAATCGGTAGATGTCGGCAAAACATATTATATCAAAGAAATAACCGCACCGACAGGCTATGAGCTTGACGATACTGTTTATCCTGTCATTGCAAATGAGGAAAACTCAACCGTTGAAACAGCCGTTATTCAGACGATTTATGAAGATGCCATAAAAGCTGACCTCAAAATCAAGAAGTTATCAACAGACGGTATTGTTTCAAATCTGTGGTTTGCAATATCAGATAACCTCGGCAACGAGTACAATGCAGTTTCAACCGACAAAAACGGTGAAGCTACAGTAAAAGGATTGCGTGTTTATGACGATAAAGGCAACAAGATTACCTACACCGTCAAGGAGCTTGGTTTTAAGACTACTTTAGGATCTCACAGCTATGGCGGTTACACTTGGACGATAAAGAAAGAAAATGCAATCAATTATAAAGGTTCATATTTTGAAGGTGTTTCAAATGCTGTATTCAGCAATTGTGAGAATGCTTATTCAAGATACTACTATGGCAAATCATCAGAAGCAAAATCAAATGCTAATGGTAAGTCTTTAACGCTTGACGAAAGCAAAACCGTTACATTTAATTTTCAGAATACAGTTTCTGAAACAGATTTAACTGTTAAAAAGACCTCATACAACGGTAAAGTGTCTGGAGTTTGGTTTGAGGTACAGGACGAAAACGGCAAATATTATGGTGATATTGTTACAGATTCTACCGGAACAGCTAACTATTACAACCGATACGGTTACAAGCTCACAAGCTGTTTAACCGTTCCAAACTCAGCAATTTGTATTCCTATAAAATATAAGGTTGTTGAAAAAGGTTTTCTCGGCGGAGGCAGTTATTATTTCCCTGACAATTACCTTGAAAAGGCTGAATCAGAGTTTAAGACTGCCAACAAATACGGAACAACATCTACTCTTAATTATTCCGTGTACAACGCTCCTGCAACAGGAAGTATTAACATCAATAAGACTTCCGAGGACGGAGTTATCGAGGGCTTGAGCTTTAAGCTCGAATCCTTTGATGACGAACGAGAGTTCGATGATGACCTTATTCCTACTCCTATGGCTTATGATGCAGACGGAAACGAGATTACAAGTATCGTTTTGACTACTGATGAAAATGGTAAAGCAAGTACAGACAATGAGCAGTTTTTTGATGCCAACGGTAACAAAATTGACGGTATTCTGCCGTATGTAGTTGACCTAAACGGTTTTCAAATTACTTACAGGCTTACCGAAATCGGCATTAAACAGTCAGACGGAACATACAAGTTTCCGAGCCGTTATGAACTGAAAGATGCAGTTGAATTTACAATCTATGATACCGATGAATACAACTATACATATGATTGTGTGAACACCGTAAAAACAGGTTCGTTACAGGTTCAAAAAACATCTGAAGATGATGTTGTGGACGGTTTGTATTTTGAAATAAGCTGTGCTGATACAGGGCTTAACGAAAAAGTAAGCACAAACCTTGAAGGTTTAAGTCCTGAAATTTCAGACTTGCCGATTTATAACAGCGATGACGAATTGCTCAAATATAAGGTGTCAGAACTCGGTGTTCTGAACGATGACGGCACTTATTCTTTACCGTATAAGTACAATAAGCCACGAAGTGTAACCGTCACGCTTGATACTGATACCGTAACCTTTGCAAGTATCAAAAATACTGTAAAAACAGGCTCGGTTAAGCTCACAAAAACAGACGGCACAAAAGCTCTTGGCGGATCAGGTTGGCAGCTCTACAAGTCAGATGACACACCCGTCAGATGCATTCAAAACGGCACAGGTAGTTATATGTACCTCTCTGAATCTGAATCTGCAACTGACTGTATGGCAACAAACGGCACTCTGTTAATCCGTAAACTGCCGGTAGGAGATTACTATTTTGTTGAGTCTGTAACTCCGTCAGGCTATATGCCATACGGTAAAAAGGTTGAATTTACAATTTCAGCCGACAATGAAAACACACTTAACATGTCTTTAACCGTTGCCGATAACAAATCCGTGTTATCTCAAACAGGCGGCGGTGGAATTGCTCCGTTTTACTTCGTTGCCGTGGCACTCGGAGCAATGGCTATAATTTTCATCTATGACTACCATAAACACGGTAGCAAGAAATATAAAAAATCACGAAAGGAAAATCAAAAATGAAAAAGAAAATCACACGAATTCTGACAGCTATGGTACTTGCCGTTATGATGGTATTTACTGCAATTCCGTTTGCAAGTGCCGCAACAAACAACAACGCTCTTGATGAAACAAAGAAGGTTTCATTCACGCTCAATTGTTCTAAGCCCGGCTATACATTCACGGTGTACAAGGTGGCAGAACTCAAAACTACTGAAAATCCATACAAGACAGGCTATGATTCACTCATTCCGTCAATCTCTGATGAGATTTTAAGCGGAAAGACATCGAATGTTCTCTCAGCTCTTGACGGTCTTTCATCAATCCCGTCAACCGCTTCAACGGTTGGTACATTTACAACCTCTGCAACCTCGGTTAAAAAGACTTTTTCAAGCCTTGCTCAGGGTATGTATTATATCAAGGCTACTAACTATCCTGCCGGTGTTAAAAGCGTTACAAACTCTGTTGTATCGCTCCCATACTACAACAACGGTTGGGTTTATTCTGTGAATGATATTGACCTCGCAACAAAGGTAAATGACGGTGATGTTGTTACAGGCAAGACTATCACCAACAGCACAAAGGATAATGTTAATTTTACCGATGTAAGCCTTGGTGACACAGTGAATTTTGAAATCAAGTCATCAACTGCCGGATCATCAGAAATGAAACTTAAATCATATACCGTATATGATGAAATGTCAGCCGGTCTTACTCTCGACAAGGACAGCGTAAAGGTTGCACTTCTCAACGCACAGGGCGGTAAGGTTGCTGACCTTGCTTCAACTGATTATGCTCTCAATGTAACATCAGAAGTTGATGGTAAAGCTACAACATTTAATGTAGCTCTCACAAACGCTTATCTCCAGAAGAATGACTTTTATGCAGAGGGTGTTACTTATACATCTGTAACTTATTCAGCAAAGCTCAATAAGTACGCTGTAGCAGGAAAGACAGGCAACCCTAACACAGAAACAAAGCTCGTTTATTCTAACAAGAACGGTGTTGAATCTGAAGTAAACGGTAATACAGTTTATGTTTACACATTTGCAGTAACAGTAAATAAAACAGATACTAGTGGCAATCCCCTTGAAGGGGCAGGATTCGATCTTTTTGTATCGGAAGAAGATGGAAATACCCTCACAAATGAGATTGCAACCGGCGTATCTGATAAGACAGGTAAAGTTACTTTCTATAACTCCAACAAAGAAGAAATCAAGCTTGCAAGCGGTAAATACTATATCGTTGAAACCAAAGCACCAAAAGGCTACAACATCTACGGTAAGGTTATTCCGGTGACTATTGATGTTACATACGGTGCAACATTTGTTGACGGTTCGTACATCACAAACTGCCCAACAGACGGCACAGCAAGCGTTGATGTTAAGGATACAAAGGTTGTTGTACCACAGACAGGCGGTGTAGGAACAGTTATGTTCTACATTCTCGGCACAGCTTTTGCTATGGGCGGTATTGCAACATTGCTCGTTCGCAGAAGAGTAAAAGCTACAAACAAGTAATTTCACATTAAACAGAAAGGAGTACAGCACATTGAAAAAATGCAGAAGCAAATGCACCTTGATAATAGGAATAATTTTTATGACTGCATCACTCTGCTTTGTGCTGTACCCTTCTGTATCAAATGCTGTCAATAGTTTTTTCGCCGCATCCACAATTAACAATTATGCCGCATCTCTTGACAGCATTTCAGCAGCCGACAGGTCACAGTACTTGTCGGCTGCTGCTGAATATAACGACAATTTATCAGAACTTATCAATGGGTTTTCTTACGATACAGACAGCGTGATTGACGGATATGACGATATTCTCAATTTTGGTGACGGTCTTATAGGCTACATTGATATTTCAAAAATCAATGTAAAACTGCCTATTTACCACGGGGATACGGATAAAGTGCTTGAAAAAGGTGTTGCTCATCTGCCAAATACAGCGTTTCCGATTGGAGGTGTGGGCAATCATTCTGTCCTGTCTGCACATACGGGTTATCCTACGCAGGTATTTTTTGATAACCTCAACGAGCTTGAAATCGGAGATGAAATCAAGGTATCCGTCCTTGATGAAACGCTTACCTATTCTGTAATAGCAAAAAACATTGTTAAGCCCGACAACATATCGTTACTGTCAGTTGACGAAGAAAAAGACCTATTAAGCCTTATAACTTGTTATCCTTATGGCATCAACAGCCACAGACTTATTGTGACAGCCGAAAGGGTATCTGAAACCGCTTCGCCCGATACTGCCATAAAAGCAGAAACTAATAACAGAAGTTTTGATTTTATTCTACTGGCAATAATTGCAATAGCAATAACAGCTGTTATTGCTACATTTGCTGTCAGAAAAAGGAGGAAAAATAATGCCTGATATTACAATAGACAAATCATCACTTGTCTATGATGATAACGAATTCGAGTATAAAACAAGAGTTCCCGGTACTTTCGGGGAGGATATTCGTTATCTTTGGATTAAAAAAGACGATGTTGATGAAATCAACGAAGGCAAAACCATACTCACATCATTGGATGATGAGAGTAAATATAAGCTTTATGACAAAGATGATAATCTTGCCGAAACAGTCAGGGGGTCAGAACTGTACATAAATCATTATGATCCGGTTAAGGAAAAAGAAAACACAGAAAGCAAAAATTTTGACACTATTAATAAAAAAAAGTCCAAAAGTGTCGGTGTAAAAGAAGAAAATTTACAATCTGTTCCGACTGAACCGATTGTAACCGAAACATCAAAAGACACAGAATTTTCTATTCCGATTTTTGCTACCCTTTATGACAAATGCAATCGCAAAATTGATGAGCTTAACAGCAAAAATGATAAGTTCAATGCAAAAATTGAAAAGCTCAGTATAAAAAAGTCCCGAAATGCAGAGTTTGTATCAACGATTGAATCCCTGAAAGATATTGTGCCAAAACCTGTATATACTGCTCTTTCGCTCTTGGCAACAGAAAGACGGCAAAAGATAGTCAGTATTAACGAGAAAATTTCTGCCCACAAACTGAATATCAAATCCAATGAAAATAAAATTCAGAAACATCAAAGCCGTGCTGATTTCTGCATTAAAATCAACAAATTTCTCGACAATATGAAGTCACCTGACGGACGCAAAGAAAATTTTGTTAAGGGGATTCAAGAGTATCGAATGATGTCGATGCGAACGACCTCAGAAAAATTTGATGCTACTCAAAATAAACTTGACAGTGCTCTAAAAGCGTACAGTCAAACTCATTATATGTCTGAAAAGCTCAAACTACAAAAGCAGATTAACAAGCTCACAACAAAAAAAGAAAAGTTAATGCGAAAGCTCAAGGCACTTGACGAGTGGTCTGCAAAGTTTGATGCAGTCAAAGCAATGCCCGATAAAGAAGCTGATAATATCATCAACAAGAGCTGTCAGAATATTGTTGATGAGTTTACGAACAACCCACAGGCTCTCAAAGAGCAGGCAGATACTATCGTTAATTCAACTGCAAAAGTTATTACCGAAGAAAATTATCTTAAAAATGCTGAAATGTCTGTTGAAGATGATTATGACAGCATTGACGGTATTATTAACAACGGTAACAAGCAACAGGAATATGACAAACTCAAGGAATCTGAGTCTGAAAAGAAGTCTGAACGCAGGACAGCACCTTTGTCACGAAATCAAATTAAGCAAAATGCAAACACGATTGCTCATAATGAGCAACAAACGAATGACAAAAACAAAACTCAGGGACAAGAATTATAAAGCTATTTTAGACCTGTGCCATTCAGGCACAGGTCTTTTTTTAAGAGGTGAATAAAATAAATGATTGAATTATACGGAAACAAAATATGGAACAGCAACACTCCGAACAAATATAAAAAAGTCATCATTGCGAATGAAGATAGCCTTGATAACATATGTCAGAAACTTGAAAATTCAGGTCTTAATTATTGTGCTTATATTTTTAACGGTAAAGCACATATTGCCATTGGCAGAGCCACTGCAACTAATATTGATAAATTGGATATTGATTATCAGGCTGTAATTGATTGTAACTCGAAAATTTATAAAACCAACAACATCATAGGAACTACAACCTATGATTCTATCGAGGACAAATTGTACCGTAAGTACAATACCGATTTTGCCTATAAAATCGGTCAAAGACTTACTGAGCAAGGTATCCTTTTCTCAGGTAGAATTTACGGTAAAACAACAACTATTACTGTTGACAAGCAATATGCTGATACCTTGAATAAAATATCTGCTGAACTTAAAGAACAACGAACATCATTTATGTCAAAATCTGAAAATGATTTACAGGAAGAAGTAAAGTCGGTTGATGAAAAAATATCCGAATTACACTTTAACGAATTACAACTTTCAGCACTTGAATCAGCTATCAGTTTTGTTAATGACCGAAATGATGATACTTTGACTGATACCCTTCTTTCGCTCTTCTCTGACTGCACAGATTTTAACGAAACTCAAATTTCAGCACTTGCCAAAAACTATGTTGATACATACCGAAAATTTTCGGGTACATCTTTAATTTTTGCGGATATATCAAAATTCACTGATTTAAAACAGCATTTTGCTAATGATAATATTACAGCAAGGTTGACCGAAAATCGTGGTTACTCAAACGCTCAGCTTGACATTATAAGAGATATGGTAGCTTACGGTATGAGTGATTCTGTAATCAACTTGCTTGATTACACTTTTTCAATTGATGAAATGCAAAACTTCTTTACAGCATACAAAAATGGCTCTTATGAAGATTTAATCAATCTTATTGCAGATATTAAAGGTACTACACGCATAGATATTGAAGAACAAATTGAAAGTGGAACATACACTCCCGAAATTCCTGATAATGATTTTTTAAGCAAAAATCTAATTTTTCATAACCCTTCGGCTAATCATTTTACGGTTATGTATTTCAATCCTGATAGTGAAACAGGCGGTCAGTTCGTAAGCACTGATATAAATTATAATGTTGCTTGGCGAGGAAACCGAGATTTTCCAAATGATTCCAAGCGATTCTGGAAATATGTTGAAATCACCGGAAATCAAACTCTGTCCGATTTAGACAGTAAATTTTTCCGAGAATCTTTAAATCTTTTTTACTCCGGTGAGCAAATTGCAGAGGGATTAACAGCTGACACACAAAAATTGATTGCAGATGTTGCTACTGCCGAAATGATAAAATCAGGCGAACTTATTGAGCCTGAAAGTTTACTTATTGAACCTGAGAGTTTTGATGTAACTAAGTTTGATACACTCATATCTGAACAAGAAGTAATCACAAGCAATAATTCGGATAAAAATACTATTGTTATCAATGCTTTTGCCGGACCGGGAGCCGGTAAAACAACCTCTTGCCTTGAAATAGCCGAAAAATTGAAAAAGCAAGGATTTGTTACGGAATATGTGCAGGAATATGCAAAAGATCTTGTTTATGACAACAATCTTACAATGCTTGACGGACATTATGAACACCAATTTGCAATTCTTAACGAGCAGATGAAGCGTATCAATCGTTTGTACGGTAAAGTTGATTTCATAGTTACGGATTCACCAATTTTACTTAATAACACTTATCTTAATGAAGATAAAAATACCGAAGTATACTCTTCATATTCTGATAGCGTGAACAAACTTTATGGTCTTTATAATAATTTTAATTATTTTGTTGAACGTAATACATCAGCGTTTGAAAAAGAGGGACGAATACATAACCTTGAACAAAGCATTGCAATTGATAACGAATTAAAAAATATGTTACACGATAATAAGATTGATTTTGATGTATATACTCACGCTACAATTGACAATATTGTTCGTGATTCAACTATTATATATGCAAAACAACTTATCAATTCATACTGTCAGGATGAATTTGATTCGGAAGCAGATTTTTCTGACTTGAAAAAAGTCGGAGTGGCATACACAACAACAGAAGACAGCAAGCATACTGTTGAAGCTGTTGTAACCACTTGTGAATTTGTTCTTGCTCTTATTAAGACATCTGACTGTG
>ERZ1673752.3957-NODE-3957-length-13183-cov-140.417048_pt1 | contig 13183 bp, 12 predicted proteins | sample MGYA00580195_ERZ1673752 | MGnify/ENA primary metagenome ERZ1673752 (study PRJEB41218, sample SAMN15661744) | gut metagenome | host: Homo sapiens | place: Canada: London | collected 2015-08-20/2019-03-30 | study: EMG produced TPA metagenomics assembly of...
GCACGCACCGAACCAAGAGGCTGCGGTCTTGCTCGTATCGGGGTCGCCCGAACTGTCGAGTAGGTCAGCCCCATTGCTGGGGCTTTCCCCTCTAAGAACCGTACGTGATACTTTCGCATCATACGGCTCAAGCAACACACGTAAATGATGTTGATATTCATTCAAGTGTCTCATTTCCTACCAATTTTGAGTTTAGACATTTTTGTTTTGCAAGATGTATGGACAAGTTTGTAATCCTTTTTGCCCCCGATAATACTTTCGGTTATGCTCCAAGGTCTTTCCCTGTCTATACGTTCACCACAGAAAGGACAGGCTTTGTTCTGCCTTTTCCAAATCCTCACGAGGCTTTCCCTGCCTTTGAGCGTTTGCTTCATACGGTAGGTTTCACGCCATTCGTAGTAGGACTTGTCGGCAGGGTCATAAGGATTTGCGTAGTGTCTGACCTTGGCAAACTTCTCATGGTGAATGTCGGGAAGATATGCTAATGTGATTTGACGCATCTTCGAGCGTTCCTCCATATCTGCCACAAAACGCCATTTCCGCCCGCTTACGGTCTTGAAATACTTATCCTTAACCCAACCTTTACTCTTGTTTGAGTGTCTGCGTCTTGCCCATTGCCATAGTTTTCGATGAATTTCCCAGTCCATTCGATGGAATGTCTCTGCGGACGTACCATATTTATAGTAGTTTCCCCAGCCCGTTATAATCGGGTTCAACATTTTGATGAGTGAACGCTGTTTGGCAGTCTTGTTGCTTTCTATCACCTTGCGGATTTTGTCGCAGAAACGTTTCTTGGCATCGTCTGACGGCTGTGTGAGCAGTGTGTTGTTGGGGAACTTGCGGATATTGAAACCGAGGAAGTCAAAACCCTCACTTATATGTGTGATTTTCGTCTTTTCTTCCGACAGTGTCAATCCACGCTCCGCCATGAAATTGCGCACGAGTGGCAGGATGACCGTTTCAATAGTCTCTCTGTCCTTTGCCGTCACGATGAAGTCATCTGCATAGCGTACCATATGTATTTTGGGAACAATAGTTTTATAGTTCTTCTTATACTTTCTGATGCAATTTTCCAAAAGTGATTGTAAGCCGTCAAGAGCCATGTTTGCGAGGGTCGGCGAAATGATGCCTCCTTGTGGCGTGCCCTCTTCCGTGGGGAAAAGTTCGCCATTGAATACGAACCCGCATTTGAGCCATTTCCGCAGTATCTCCTTGTCCGTTGGGACATTGTTGAGAAGCCACTCGTGGCTGATGTGGTCGAAGCAGCCTTTGATGTCTCCTTCGAGTATCCATTCGGGGGCACACGTCCGAGAAAGCAGGATGAAGCATTGCTCTATGGCATCATGAGTGCATCGGTGCTTGCGGAAACCATATGAGTGGGTGTCACCCGTAGTCTCTGCAATCGGGTCGAGTGCCATGAGATAGAGAGCCTGCATAGCCCTGTCTTTCATTGTCGGTATGCCCAAGGGGCGTAATTTGCCGTTTTTCTTCTCGATGTTCACCCTGCGCAGTGGTTGCGGTTGGTAACCACGTCGTTTGAGTGAACCGATGGCTTTGGCTTTTGCAAGCGGTGATGACCATACAGCCTTGTCAACGCCTGCGGTGTCTTTACCTTTGTTGGTAGTAACTCGCTTTACAGCCAATGCCTTGGCGTAGAACGAGTGGGTAAGCATCCATTGCAGGGCTTTCACCTTGTTATGTCTGCCTTCCCTCTGAGCCTTTACAATACGTGCTTGCAGCTTTTGAACATACATCTCCGCCCGTGTCCAGTCGATTTCCGACCAGAGTGTGTAGAGATTTCTGTTTTCAGGCGCACACAATTCTTTCGTCTTGTTCATTTGCATTCCTTGCTTTAAAAGTTCTGTAAACTATTTTGTAAAGTGTTACCATACGGAAGTCTGCCCACTTTCGTGTCGGATGATGTCGCCCTTGCCACACGTGACCGAGGCTCAATCCGTATCCGTTCCATTACAGAACGGCATTCGCTTTTTCCGCTTTCCTATACCCGCACCCCATATAGGATCGCCTTACGGCTTGCTTACCCATTCTCGATGGGAGAGATACGGGCTTACCGTGTTTCACATAAGTGACAAATAAGCGGGTTAAGTCCTGTCTATTCCACCGGCAGTGCTTCATTTCCGTGTGTCCCCAAAATTCAAGGGAACAGCCGACTGCTTACCTTTTTGGTTCGAGCCTGTCAATACCTTTGGCTCGTTGTACTTTACGATGTTTATCGGACAGTTCACTTTCGTTGACCATACCGCTAAGCCAAGCTCCTCGCGCTGAATGGTATTATCAGCCGTTGACCTCCCCTCGCGGTTCAGTCTCCTCCTTTCGGAAAGGCTACCTTGTTGGGACAGCTTCGTACAAAGGAATTACTCCCTATGCACGTGTCCGTAGGCTACTCCAGACGGAACTGGAGGTGTAATCTAAATGTTACACAATCACTTACGCAACTTCACGTCGCACGAACTTGTTATAGACCTTTATTCCTCCGATCAAGCCCACCACGGCACCGATGGCATAGATGAGTTTTGTGCCGGGATCGAAATAACTGGTCACCATCTTGGTGGCTTCATTGATACCCGCCATTCCATTGCCCTGCGCATAAGCTCCTACGGTGGCGGCAGCCATCAGGAGCAGCATTGTGATTTTCTTTTTGTTGTTCATTGCTGTTTTTATTTTAAGTTGTTAAACAAATTATTTTCTTTTTAGGGTGAAAGTGGCAAGGGGTAGCTCGGTTTTATCGTATGACAGATATTGGCAGATTGTTTTACTTTTGAGCCACCCCCGCATCACTTTACAATTTTATAATATGAGTAAGAACATTAGTTTACAGATAATATGACAGTGGAAGTTCGCCCATATCGTCAGTTTCCGTCATCATATTGTCAGAAGAGTTCTTTCTGGAGGCATCGAAAGTGGACAATTCATCTGTCTGCTCTTCTCCTTCCTCTGCTCTTCGGATTTTATCCAGCAATATGGACTGCTCACCTTGCATTTTGGCGACATACTCCTTGTATTTCTCCATAAAGTCAGTGCCTTTAAGTTGACCGACAATTTCCTCGACTTCGGCATCATCTACCTCATCACTGTTCTTACGCCACTTTCTCATGCGACCTAAGTCACGTGCGAGGATAGATTGACTGGATACCTCACCATCTTCAGATGCGGACTCAATGGGCAGACTCAGCTCCTCGCGAGCAACCTCGTTTTCGTCCTCTCTTTCCATCTCGTAGCTAACCTCCATCTCGTTATCCTCTTCCTTTATGTCATCTTTATTTTCGGAGTTCTGAGGTGCAAAATTATTACTATTCTGCTCTGAATTTTCAGATGAAGAAGCAGAGGGAGCTTGTGGGATAATAGGGGAAATGGAACGGCTTTTGCCAATCAGTACAAACTCGGTTTGATCTTCTGTTCCTTCTCCTTTTTGTCCGTCTTTTTCCTTCGTCGCTTCATTCTCCTTAGTCTGCTCATTGCCCTTTTTATTTTTCTTGATAAGGATGCCATACGGAGATACATACCGCATATAGAAGTACAGGATACCCAGCATTATCCAAATGATGATGAGTATCAGTATAAAACTGAAAAGTATTGTTTCCATCATAGTGTTATTGTTGTCTTGCGTCTTTGTTTTGCTGCCGCACTGTTGAGCAATTCCAAATGTTCACGCAGGTGTTCCCTAAGAATGTTGTCTATATATGCGGCTATGGAAACACGCTCCCCCAAGTCCTGCAACACGTTGCGCAGGTTCTGCAGCGTTTCCAGATTAATGGAGAAGGCTGTCCGCATTTGGGAGCGGACGGGATGAAAGTACAAGGAACGGTAGTCCTCTATGGAAAGGGAGGACACACCGGGCTTTTCCATTCTCAGTTTCCTTTCCCGTTTCTGTTCCGTGTTCCCCGTTTCCTCTCTTTCTATTTCATCTACCGGTTTTTCTTTTGCTGTTTTCGTTTCTTTCGTCTCTTCTAAATTATTGTCTTCCTCCCCTGATGTTGCAGGGGAGGACTCAGTATCCTCGGAAGGGTCGAAGGAGTTTGGTATCGTGACAGGTTTCACCACAACATTGTCCTCTGCCATTTTCTTCAGCTTGTTTTCCAGCTGTTGCTTTCTTTCTTCAATCGTTGCCATTTTCTGTTTTCGTTTTTAGTTTGAGACGTTGAATTATCTCATTGACGAGTTCGTCCAGCCCTGTACCCATTCGTAATCCCCTTGCAGGGGGCTGATAGGTAGAGCGGAACACTCCGCGCAGTCCGTATGTGGAAAGTTCGTGAGAGAAGCGGTGCGTGGCATACACATAGCCAGGCAGGAGCGTGAGTTCGTATTCATGAATGAGCTTTGTATATTCATCGATGATGATGTTCCTTACTCTTCTGTCCACCTTGTTCCAGAACAGGATAATGTCCTTTATCCGAGAGTCGGACATCGAAACTCCAATCTCCGTGATAGTCTTGGCGTATGCCAGACATGAAACCAGCGACTGAATATCGGCTTCAATCGGAGAAAGGATATAGTCCATCTGAAGGGACAGTTCCATCAGTTCGGTTGTTCCAGCATGTCCCGGGAAATCAAATATAACCAACTGGTACTTCTCGTTGCTGATACCGTCGATTTTACTTCGTGCAGTCCTGACGGCTTCCTTGGGTGCAGACTTGTAAATTCTGTATGCTTTTTTGCCAAGGTGATGAAAGTACTCCTGCATGGATTTGGAAAGCTCTTCGCTCTCCTGAACGATACTTTTCTCACGTTCCCTCAGTTTGTAGAAAGAGTCTTGCGACAGGTCGCAGTCCATCACGAAGAGGTTGATGCCTTGCTCGTAGTACAATATGCTGCTTACGATTTCGGCAAGAGTACTTTTTCCCACTCCTCCCTTTTGGGAAGAGAAGCCCAGAAAAAGGGGGCGTTGTTTGTTCTCCATAATGATAATTTCTTAGTTTATATTATTTGTCTATTTGATGTTTGGATGTTCTTTTATTCTTAAGAGTTATCAGCAGACAGTTTGTTTTGACTACATTTGGTTCATACGATAGTCCTAAAGAACTATTTCGAGTTCTTACAATCTGTTGTACTGACAATAGTTTGTCATGACAATAAATTGTTATGAATATGTATTGTTCCTTCTTATCATCTTTGGTGCAAGCAGGCGGTAATATGATATGTCTTTTGCTTGTGACATCATACCATTGTTCGCTCGCTCTGACTGCAAAATAAATGATATTTCTGCTGATTTTATTACAGCGATGAAGTGCAGGGAAATACGAGGAAAAAGAGTGAATATCTCTGATAATGAGATATTTGAAAATCTGCCGTAACTTTGCAGGCGAGAATAATACATGGAGGTAACGTCCCGAAGCAGACACCCCACAAGGGTGGATACTTCAATCGTATCAACTCTTGATATTGGCAAGGTGTGTCTTTGTCCGACAAACTCCGTTTCTGCCGACAAAGACCCTTGCCCCGAAGGGGAGAGAATTACTCCAAAGTCGTAATTACAAAAAGGAAAGATAATGAATGACAAGATTGAACGATGGGACAGATGGGACACCCGTCTTCCCAACCCAAAAGATCAGCAAAGGGCGATTGATTTGTTTCAACGTTCGGGCGCAGAAACCAAGTCGGATTTCGTACGCGCTCGCATTCTTGGAGAGAGTTTCAAGGTGATTACGGTGGATAAATCCGCCGTGGAATACTACCGTAAACTCTCCGAACTGACGGCACAAATCCATAAAATTGGTGTGCTCTATAACCAAACCGTGCGTGCCATTAACAGCTATCATTCGGTCAAGACCGCACAGATTCTGCTTGAAAAGTTGGAGAAACTCTCGGCTCAAATCATTGCCTTGCAAGAACAGGCTATCCGTTTAACCATTGACTACCGCAAAAGATGATTGCCAAGATTTCTGCAACGGAGAACCTTGGAGGAGCACTCGGATACAACTTCAAAAAGGTGGATAAAGAGGAAGCAAGCATTCTTCTTGCCCAAGGCTTGTATCAAAACAAAGAGGAACGATATACGATGGCAGAGGTATTTGCCGATATGGAGGCTCTGATACCAAAGAAGTGCCGAACAAAAAAGACAGTGTTCCATTGCTCGCTCAATCCGCACCCGGACGAGAAACTATCCAATGAAACACTTATGCAGATTGCCAAGGAGTATATGGAAGCACTCGGCTATGGCAAGCAACCCTACATCGTGTTCGAGCATAACGACATTGCTCGTGAGCATATACACATTGTGTCGCTTCGGGTGGACAATCGTGGACGGAAGATTAACGATAAGTTTGAGAAACGCCGGAGCAAGAAGATTACCGATGCCTTAGAGCAGAAATACAACCTCATTCCAAGTTCAAAGGTTAGCGGGAAGTTGGAAGCAGAAACGCCCAAGGTGGATGTTGATAGAGAAAACATCAAGGAGCAGGTAGCAAGCATTCTTCGTGTGGTGTTGAAGCATTACCACTTCTGCTCATTGGGCGAGTTCAATGCCATTCTGAACAAATATAACCTTACTGTGGAAGAAGTCAAGACGGAGTTTCGGGGAAAGAAGTATGACGGCTTAGTCTATGTTCCAACAGATGATAAGGGCAACAAGGCAGGCACACCCATCCATGCCTCGGACATCGGGCGTGGCGTAGGTTATACTGCCGTGCAGAACAGGATGCAGAAGTCAAAGCAAGCTATTAAGCCGCAGATACCTATGATAAGGAACAAGGTTTTACTGGTCATGCTCACCTCTCCACAAACAGAAAAAGAACTGCAATATAAATTGGAGGAACAAGGCTTACGTACAGTAATCCGAAAGAACGAAAGCGGTCGTATCTATGGTATTACTTTCATTGATGATGAAGAGGGCATTGCGCTCAATGGTTCCCGATTGGGCAAAGGATATGCCGCCAATGTATTCAATGCCTATTTCTTAAATCCAACAAATAACCCATTCTTGGATGAGGAAATTTATGGTAAGCCAACTGTCAGTGTACAGCAGACGAACAAGGCGCAGACATTACAGCAAGACACGGAGGACTATGACATCGTTGTCGATGAACTTATCGAAAGTATGGCAGATGGTTCATTCCTATCTACGGGCAACGATGATTGGAAGGAAGCGGCATGGCAGCGTAAACTCCGCAGACAAAGTAAGGTAAATCTTAGACGAAGAAAACATTAAACAAACGAGCATTTCTATCTCCCCTCCTTAGGAGGGGTTGGGGGAGGCTTCCCAAAAACAATACGATTATGGCACAAGAAGATGATTTAAGGGCATTAGGCAAAGTCATGGACTTTATGCGGGGTATATCGGTGATATTCCTTCTTATCAACTGTTATTGGTTCTGTTACGAGGCATTTCATGTCTGGGGGGTTACGCTAGGCATCATTGATAAAATTCTGATGAACTTCCAGCGTACCACGGGATTATTTTCGTCTATCCTCTGGACAAAACTCTTTTGCGTGGTATTCCTTGCCTTGTCCTGTCTTGGAACGAAAGGCGTGAAGGAGGAGAAAATCACATGGTCGAAGATTTGGACGGTGTTTTTCTCTGGCTTTGTCTTTTTCTTTCTAAACTGGTGGCTGTTGGCTTTGCCCATCGGCAAGGTCGGTGCAGCTTCGCTTTACATCTTCACGCTGTCTGTAGGCTATATCTTCCTGCTGATGGGTGGTGTATGGATGAGCCGACTGCTCAAAAACAATCTCATGGACGATGTTTTCAATACGGAAAACGAGAGTTTTATGCAGGAGACACGGTTGATGGAAAACGAATACTCGGTCAATCTTCCTTCACGATTCTACTACAAAAAGAAGTGGAACAAGGGTTGGATCAATGTTGTCAATCCTTTCCGTGCCTCAATGGTGCTCGGAACACCGGGTTCGGGCAAGTCTTACGCTATCGTGAACAACTATATCAAGCAGCAGATTGAGAAAGGCTTTGCCATGTATATCTACGATTATAAGTTTCCCGACCTTTCCGAGATTGCTTATAATCACCTACTTAATCACTTGGATGCATACAAGGTGAAGCCACAGTTCTATGTAATCAACTTTGACGATCCGAGAAAGTCGCATCGCTGCAATCCTATCAATCCTGCCTTTATGACGGATATATCGGACGCTTACGAGAGTGCCTACACCATCATGCTCAATCTGAATCGCTCGTGGATACAAAAGCAGGGAGATTTCTTTGTGGAGTCACCGATTATCTTGCTCGCCGCCATCATCTGGTTCCTCAAAATCTATGAGAACGGAAAGTATTGTACCTTTCCTCACGCTATAGAGTTTCTGAATCGTCCCTATGCACAGATATTCCCAATACTCACTTCCTACGATGAACTCGCTAACTACCTTTCTCCATTTATGGATGCTTGGGAGGGTGGAGCACAGGATCAGTTGCAGGGACAGATTGCCAGTGCCAAGATACCGCTATCGCGTATGATTTCTCCGGCTCTCTATTGGGTGATGACAGGTGATGATTTCTCGCTTGACATCAACAATCCCAACGAGCCGAAAGTGCTGGTTGTCGGTAATAATCCCGACCGTCAGAATATCTACTCGGCGGCACTCGGATTATATAATAGCCGTATCGTGAAACTTATCAACAAGAAGAAACAACTAAAAAGTTCGGTTATCATTGACGAGTTGCCGACCATTTACTTCCGTGGCTTGGATAATCTTATCGCCACAGCCCGAAGCAACAAGGTTGCTGTTTGCTTGGGCTTTCAGGACTTCTCGCAACTCACTCGTGATTATGGGGACAAAGAGAGTAAGGTTATACAGAATACAGTTGGCAATGTCTTTTCCGGGCAGGTGGTTGGAGAAACAGCCAAGACACTCTCAGAACGGTTCGGCAAGGTTCTCCAACAACGCCAGTCTATGACCATCAACCGAAACGATAAATCCACCTCTATCTCCACACAAATGGATAGCCTTATCCCTGCATCGAAAATCAGTAACCTTACACAGGGTATGTTTGTTGGTGCTGTTTCAGATAACTTTGATGAGCGTATTGACCAGAAGATTTTTCATGCGGAGATTGTCGTGGATTCTGCCAAAGTTTCTGCTGAAATGAAAGTTTATCAGTCTATACCCACAATCGCAGACTTCCAAAACGAAGATGGCTCCGATAATATCAAAGAGACTATAGAAGCCAATTATCATAAAGTAAAGCAAGAAATACTCTCGCTGGTGGATTCTGAAATTGAACGAATTAAGAATGAGCCATTACTATCTCATTTAATTAAAGACTAATGTTTAATAAAGATAGAAAGAAATTATATTACAGCATAAAAGGGTATTTCTAATACGTGTTCTCTTTCAATAGCATATGTAATGCATCTGTTTTTTGCAGAGAACTGTCTTGTACAAAGAATCTCGAAATGGATAATACATCATCAAAATCATAAAACATATTATAAGTTACAGCTATTAAATAATCAGCTTCCACAAAAACAAGGCACATAACAGGAGATTCTGATATAATATCAACAATAGCATATCCATGTTTCTTAAGTTCTTTCATTTTTGAGGTTATGGGGGGGGAGTTCTTTATATTAGACAGAATATTGATTTCTATAGAGTAATGTTGTATATTCTTCTTTGATTTATTTTGGGCTTTAATGTGATAATGTTTACAACAATATCTGATTTTATCCAACTCTGCCTGTTTGTTTTCGTTATTATAAAAAGCGTTAAATATAGGAGAGATTATATACTTGTGAGACGAAATAAATAAAGTAGTATCTGTGAAATTAGTATCCGCACAGATGATATTATTATCCCAACAATAATCAAATTTTTCAATTATTTTATATGAAAACCTATTAGTGCTACTATCGCTACATGCTGTAACTGCATGACAATATGTACATATACAAAATATAGTACATATTATATATTTTACGTTACACATAAATCTACCTCCTTTTTATACTAACTTCTTTATAGAAATTCTCTCTAATATTAGGTGGAGTTGCATATTCAATTTCTATGTAAAGTTTTTTATCTGAAACTAATTCAGAAATTGCACTATCCGCATCGGCTTGCGTTGATCCCGATAATTCTTTGATTTGATTTTTAAACTCACTAAAACTTCCTATTATTTCAACACATCCTGCTGCCCCCCAACCAAAAGAAGTGAGTTCTTCTGGACCAGCATGGATATAAAAGGTGCTTTTTAAAACTATTGCACCATGATGTTCAGAATATATATTATGTACTTCATAGTCTTTTTTGTATTCTGGTGCAGGCTGTCTGTTGAGTTTATGCAGTCCACTATTAACCCATCCGATTGTTTTGTAAGTACTAAATTTAGGCGGGTTATAATAGGGCATAAAACGTAATGCTTTCCATTTATATTCTATGCTTTGACCATTATCATCAGTTCCCTTGATATAGACATAATATACAGGAACTCCATAGAGTTCTATTTTACCATTCTTATCCATATCACTGCATGGATAAGATTTTGCATAATAGGTGTCTCCAGTTTTCGTACCAGAAATAATTATATCTACATCGCGGAGTTTCATATAAGTAAAGATATCTATAACAAGGTATGTAATTTCACCTAAACAGGATCTTTATAAACGATTACAGATGGACATAGTTAGTGTGTCCATCTGTAATTTCAAAATTTCCATTTTATTCCTGCTTATACTCACTCTCCCAAACGGTATCTTCAGGATTGTCTCCTTTGTGTCCTGCGAGTTGTATCACAAAACTCTTTGCCGGGAAATAAGGAGTGATATGAATGTCCAAAAGAACCCTGTCTTTCTGATCCTTGTCTTGCTCAATCTTAAGAACCTTAAACTTTTCAATGAGTTTACTTGGCCCCTGAACTCCATCCAAGAACTTGACAATTTGAGAACGCAGGTCAGCCTCTGTACGAGTTGTCCAATTCTCAAACGCTCTACGGTTCAAAAAGTCAAAGAGCACTTTGGTGATATAGTCAAAGACACGAACAACAGAATAGGTTTGCAAACCGATGTTATCTCCATTGAAGAGCGTTTTTGCCGAAAATGCCATTACACGGCTATACTCATTCACCATAGGAACGAGTCCCATACGTTCCAATTCTGAAATTTCGCTTTTCTTTAAATCAAAGCGGACACTTTCTACTTCGTTCAGTCCACCAAATTTCTTTCCTGCAACAACTTGGGACATCAATGTCATGTAGATTTTTCCTGCCAAAGCACCAGAAGGAGCAACATACAAGTTCTCCTCTTCTCCAACAGCATCTACTTTCGGACGACCAAGCAACCAGTTGCAAGTCATGATAGTATTTGCCTTAAAGACTTCGCCACCTGTGTGATCTGCATTGAAAAAGACATCTACAACATCATCCGGACTTTCCAAATCTTGGAAATCCGTAATCAAAACAGCCTTGGTTTCATGTGCCATTTTAGACCATTTGTCTAAGACGGCATTAGAACCAAGGTAGCCTGGGACAACAAGAAGCGAGTAGTTACGACGCAAATCAAGTCGGTCGTAATTCTGCTTTAACTCATTGCCAATATAATCAATGAAAAGAGTATTGTCTAGGTCTCGGAGCTGTTCAAGGTCTGCATTGACAATCGTAATGTTCTTGACCTTATCTGCTTCTGTGTTTTTGTAGAATAAAGCGATGGAACGGTAAGCAGCTTCCAATTCGCGTGTACGTGAGAGAGCCGCCAGAAGATTGACATTTAAGTTCTCTTCAACTTGCAAAGCCCGTTGCTTTGCCTCGTCTCTCATTTTCTCGACAGACTCTCCGGATTTGAGGAGTTCTATCCATACTTTCAAACGACTGGAAAGTAATTTTCGTTCCCCTGCCCACTGTTCGTCAGTCAGAAAGATGTTCCTCCTCGCCTTGCGATTGGGGTTAAGGTTCGACATTCCGTCAATTGTATTCTCAATGAAAGCAAAACCTCCAAACTCTTTGAGTTTGTCTAGCGCAGATGAAGATGGCGATGTTGCTTGAGAGGACTGTGCAACTGAACTTACCTGCTGACTGCTTTTAGTCTTCTTCTCTGTATCCATAGTTATTCTTCATTTGATGGATTAGACTTTGATATTTCTTCTATGGCTTTTTCCAATAGCTCAATCATTGCCGAACGTGTTTCAGCATTCTCCACTGCTTTCAGCAAAGCACGATTGGAGGATAACTGACGAGCAATCTTTACATACTGCTCTTTTTCCACATCCAATTGAGAAAGGAAAGGGCTGTTCTCTTTAAGGTTCTTGGCACCAAAATCGCCAAGATTATGAAAACTCATGGTTTCCACGACAGGCGTTCCTTCCTGATCTTGGTGTTCTAGTTGAACTGTCGGATTAAAACGCTCGAAGACATCCTCGACTGTCTCTAAACCATAGACAGCTTCTGGATTTACCGGAGCTTCATCCGTAAGTTTCTGAACAAACAATGTTCGATTCGAAGGAATCTCAGCAATTGACTCATTGGCATCTACTTTTACTTCATTGCCACCTACACCGTATTGATATAGTCCCATAATTTATAATAATTTTAATTATATTTTATACCTGTTTTATTTTTCAAGTTGTTAGGCTGCTCGCAAATATAAGCTTTTTGATTGTGATTGCCAAAGAAAAATAGAACTTTTTGTTGTTTCTCGGTAAAAATATTGATACTCAACGGTGTTACACCATATAGTCATAATATTAAGTAGGTATAATTAAGCGGGATAGACTGCCTTTTGCAGATGCTGACTTGATGAGTTTGTCCGCTACTACTTGTAAATGTAATAGGGTTAGAACTCTATCCCATTGTATCCACGCAACTATTTACATCGTGAACGTATGCATAAAGTTGCATATCTCCTTTTAACCCTATCGGGTCTTGGCTGTTAAAAGTACCTGTATCACAACTATAATATCGGTGTCGCACATAGCAAAGTTCTGGTTCTTCATCGAAGTACATTTCTTGGAACCTAAATGGTATGAAGTTTCTCTCACCTCAGAGTTCCAGCACATCGCCATATATGTCAAGTATGCAGTCCCAAATTATCTCACCCTTGCTGCCAAGAGCTTGTATAGACGTACCCAAGTAGTCTTGCACGATGGTATAACTATCATCCTCGGTGAGCTTTGCCACAGGTGTATAACTACCACCGTCATACACCCATGTAATGAGGTTGGTATGCAGCTCCTGCCTGTCATAGCGGATGCGCCCGAGTTCATCTTTCTCCATTCTCGGCTT